>ERZ773269.2537-NODE-2537-length-13736-cov-3.219721_pt1 | contig 13736 bp, 10 predicted proteins | sample MGYA00511958_ERZ773269 | MGnify/ENA primary metagenome ERZ773269 (study PRJEB29015, sample SAMEA2737761) | human gut metagenome | biome: human gut; feature: human-associated habitat; material: faeces | place: China | collected 2012 ... | reverse complement strand
AGTATGATGTTCGTCTACCTCCAAATCTCCTTTTACACGAATCGTTAAATCCATACCGGAGTGTTTTCCGATCTGTTCGAGCATGTGATCGAAAAAGCCAAGCCCGGTGGAAATATCGCAAATGCCGCTTCCATCAAGGTTCAAGGCAACATAAATATCCGTTTCTTTCGTTGTACGACGAACCTCTGCTTTTCGTTCACCGGCAAAAAGGAACTCGGCTATCTGATCCCAGTCTGTTGTTGCAAGTGCACAAACATTCTCCAGTCCTTTTTCTTTCAAGCTTTCTGTTGAGTCCTGCAAATAAATGGCACGACATCCCAAATTCTTAGCAAGTTCCACGTCAGTGGGACGGTCACCAATCACAAAACTTCCGGCAAGATCGTAGTCAGGATTATCAATATACTTTGTCAGCATTCCGGTACACGGTTTACGGGTCGGTGCATTATCCTCGGGAAAACTACGGTCAATCAAAATATCATCAAACGCAATCCCCTCTCCTGCCAATGTTTTCAACATCAAATTATGAGCAGGCCAAAATGTTTCTTCCGGGAAAGATGAAGTGCCCAGTCCATCCTGATTAGTAACCATTACAAACTCGAAATCGAGTTTACTGCGGACAAAGCCCAGATTACGGAATACTTTCGGGTAAAATTCTAGTTTTTCCAACGAATCGAGCTGATAATCAACAGGCGGTTCAATGACCAATGTACCATCTCTATCTATAAATAATACTTTCTTCTTCATAAATTATCCCGGGTATTTTTTAAGGGTGGCTAATAGTGTATTATTCTCTACACGGGTACCGACAGTCACACGCAAACAGTTGCAGCAAAGCGAAATGTTATGGCGATTACGCACAATAATTCCTTCACCTACCAAATAATTGTAGATTTTCACGGCATCCGTCACTTTTGCCAAAAAGAAATTCGCATCAGACGGGAACAGTTTAATGGTACATGGAAGCTTTTCAAATTCCGCTTCCAAATAGTCACGTTCTTCCTTCAGAGTTTTCACCCAACGTTCTATCTCATAATGTTTATGCAACATGGCGATGGCTTGCTGTTGAGTCAACTGGTTGACATTATAGGGATATTTGATTTTACTAAGAATATCAATAATCTCTTTGGAAGCAAAAGCCATTCCCAAACGGATAGCAGCACATCCCCAGGCTTTGGAGAATGTCTGGAATACGACGAGATTGGGATATTTATCCAACTCTTCGAGGAAAGACGGAGCTTTAGAAAAATCATTGTAAGCCTCATCCAACATTACCAATCCTTCAAACTGACAAAGAATCTTTTCTATTTCGGAACGAAGCAGATCATTTCCCGTCGGATTATTAGGCGAACAAAGGAAAATCAGTTTGGTATGCTCGTCGGTAACTGCCAGCAATTTGTCAGCAGAGAATTGGAAGTCATCATCCAACAATACTTTCCGATATTCCACATCGTTTACATCGGCACAGACCTGATACATTCCATAGGTAGGATCAATAGCTACTACATTATCTTTACCCGGTTCACAGAAAGCACGAAAGACCAAGTCGATGGCTTCATCACTGCCGTTTCCGAGAAAAATATGTTCGGGAGATACTTTCTTAATTTTCGACAACAATGTTTTCAGTTCACACTGCATAGGGTCCGGATAACGGTTGTGAGGCGTATTGTACGGATTTTCGTTTGCATCCAGGAAAACAGAAGCGGTGACTCCTTTATATTCATCACGTGCCGAAGAGTAAGGCTTTAATTTCCAGATATTCGGCCGGGTTAATTCTTGTAATGTTTTCACTTCTTTAAATTTTAAATTATGAATTTTGAATTGCTTTGAGACGAACTGTGACCGCATTTTTATGCGCATCCAAATGTTCGTTAGCCGCCATCTCCTCAATAGCAGGACCAATAGCCTTTATTCCTTCCGGGAGAATTTCCTGAAACGTAATCTTGCGGATAAAACTATCCAGACTGACGCCGCTATATGCTTTGGCATAACCGTTGGTAGGCAAGGTATGATTTGTTCCGGAAGCATAGTCACCGGCACTTTCGGGAGTTAACGATCCAAGAAAAACAGAACCGGCATTTGTTACACGCTCTGCTACTTCCATGTAGTTTTCCGTTTCTATTATTAAGTGTTCCGGCGCGTATGCGTTAGTCAGTTCCAATGCTTCATCCAAATCCTTTACTAAAATCAGTTTACTATTCTCTAATGATTTTGCAGCAATTTCACGACGGGGCAATTCGGCTAATTGACGTTCTACTTCCGCCATTACTTCTGTTTGAAGCTTCTTGGAAGTGGTAATCAATATAGCCTGACTATCTATTCCGTGTTCTGCCTGTGACAAAAGATCTGCTGCTACAAAAACCGGGTTGGCAGATGCATCAGCCAGAACTTCGACTTCAGAAGGACCGGCAGGCATATCAATAGCTACATCACGCAGGCTTACCAACTGTTTGGCAGCTGTCACATATTGATTACCTGGACCAAATATCTTATATACTTTAGGTACACTCTCCGTTCCATAGGCCATAGCGGCAATAGCCTGCACACCACCAGCCTTGAATATTTTACTGACACCTGCCAGTTGCGCAGCAAAAAGAATAGCCGGATGAATATTTCCATTCTTATCGGGAGGCGTGCAAAGTACGATTTCCTTGCATCCTGCAATTTTAGCCGGAACAGCCAACATCAATACAGTTGAGAAAAGTGGTGCTGTTCCACCCGGAATATACAATCCCACTTTTTCGATTCCTACCGATTTTTGCCAGCAAGTCACACCGTTCATTGTTTCTACCTTCTTTCCGATAAAACGTTGGGAAGCATGAAAGGTTTCAATATTTTGTTTTGCCAGGGAGATGGCTGCTTTCAGTTCATCGCTTACCAATGTTCCGGCAACCTGTATCTCTTCAGGAGTCACAGCAAGCGCAGACAAGGTGACTTTATCAAAAGTAGCTTCATATTCCAAGACGGCTTTGTCACCTTCTGCTCTTACCTTATTTATAATAGAGCGAACAGTGTCAAACAAATTTTCCGTATTCAGTGCCGGACGTTTCAAAAGTTCCGTCCACTGTTCTTTTGAGGGATATTTAATCAATTTCATAGTTTATATCTTATTAGGCACGGATTTCACGGGTTACACGGTATCTGGGATTAGCGACTACATTATCTGTGTAATCCGTGAAATCTGTGCCTATATATATATTTATACAATCATCTTCTCAATTGGCAGTACTAAAATGCCTTCTGCTCCCAGTCCTTTCAGTTTTCCAATGATTTCCCAAAAACGTTTTTCATCAAGTACTGTATGGACAGAGCACCAGCCTTCCTGTGCTAACGGCATCACCGTAGGACTCTTCATACCCGGCAATACAGCAATGATTTCTTCCAGTTTATCTTTCGGAGCATTCATCAATACATATTTTTTATCTTCGGCTGTTTTTACTGCATTCATGCGGAACAGCAGTTCTTCGAGCACTTCTTTTTTCTCGTCGCTCATATTCTTGTTGCCAATCAGCAATGCTTCCGACTTCATTACGACTTCCACTTCTTTCAAACGGTTACTTACCAACGTAGAACCGGAGCTTACAATATCAAAAATAGCATCAGCCAATCCAATTCCCGGAGACACTTCTACAGAACCGGTAATCACGTGAATTTCAGCATTTACACCATTTTTCTTCAGGAAGTTGCGAAGAATAACCGGATAAGAAGTAGCGATCTTCTTACCGTTAAACCATGACAAACCGGGATATTCAATATCTTTCGGCATAGCCAATGAAAGGCGACACTTACTGAATCCCAAACGTTTGATGATTTCCGCATCTTCTTCCTTTTCCATAAATTCATATTTCTTTGTTTTCATACCGCAAAGAATAAAAATTGTTACCGCAATTGCAATTAAAACGTTCAAAACACAGATTCCTATTCCAGCCGCTGCATTTTCACTGATATGATAATCTGGCATCTCACTCATTGTTCCTGCTGTTTTCTTGCAGCATCTTCCTGCCGCTTCTTCTCTGCTTCCTGAAAGATTCTGTCCGCTTCTTCCTTCCGTTTCCTTTCTTCCTCTGCAAAAAAGGAAAGCCCTTCTTCTGTCGTTACGAATCCGTTTTCGCTGCTCAAGTTATCTGTGAGTGTCACGAGATACGAAATCTTGGAACGGATAACTGGATGCTGCTTTAACGTGTAGACTTCTCCAATCTCCAAACCCGTGACATCCAGAAAATGTTTTACAGCCGGTTCAAATAGCTTCTCGGCATATGCACCCTGTTCTGCTTCCATCTGTTTCGTTAAGCGTTCGTATTCATTCTGATACGGAAGATTGGTCAGCATAGGTTCTTTATAAATACAGACATCCATGCGTTTTATCCCATGAATCTTAAACAGTGCGACAATTTCAGGATACTTGGTTTTCGGAAACCGGCAGTAGTACCCGATAAACTTCCCTTTTACTTCTCTTATGTACTTGTTGTATTTGTCTGCTTCGGTTATATACACCTTTGCATACCAAATCAGTGCAGCCGCAAATGCAATCGCAAGAAGGAAATGTACCTGCCAGAGACATCCAAATCCAAATACTACGAAAAAGAATACTAATGCCGCTCCGATTGCACTACCCTCATCCTGAATCTGGCGGTTTTTCTCTACCTGATACAGCCCAACAAATAGTCCTGCAATAGAGAGGAATGTAGCGGATCCCAGACAGTTCTCAAACCATGCCTCTGGAAGCAGGAAATACAATGGAATTAACAGCAGCATTGGGCCGAATATCCAACAGATCAGCAACCCAGATTCCCTTGCAATCTTATCCTGTTCACGTCTTGAAAGCGTGTTATATCCTTCGACAGACTTCACCGCCTGTCTTGTATTCATCATTTTTTTTAACATCATCTATCTCCTGTAATTTATTGATCATTTTAACATCGGATAAACCGCCAAAGGATATGGAAACGTTAGAAGAACGAATCCGTTCCCGTTTCGAATGGGGACTTATGGCAGACATCGGAGCTCCTGATTACGAGACGCGAATGGCAATCCTTCGCCGGAAAGTGGAATCTGATGATATGTCCTTAAGCGATGACATTTTAAATTACATCGCAAATAATATTAAATCCAACATCCGTGAATTAGAGGGAGCTTTGAACAAACTCCTCGCTTACTCGAATCTGGAAAAAACAGAGATCACCATGGAGATTGCCAAGAAAGAACTTCAGAATATTATCACACCGGACAAGCCAAGAGAAATTACTCCTCAGCTTATCATTGAAGTTGTTTCGGAACATTTCCAGATTTCACTGGATCAGATGATCTCAAAAAACAGAAGTAATGAGATTGCAAGACCAAGACAGATTGCCATGTACCTCTGTAAAACCATGACGGATATTCCACTGGATTCCATCGGTTCCTTACTGGGCGGAAGAGATCACTCGACCATTATCCACGGCATCAAAAAAATTGCGGATGAGTACGATTCCAACGAACAGACACGCAATTTAATTGAAACTATCAAGAAAAAAATTAATCCAAACTAAAGTTATCAACTTTTTTTCGAGTTATTAACAAAATTTTGTGGATAACCTGTTCAAATCGTGTTTAATTTATGTTTAAAGTTTTGGATAACCTTTTTTTCAGAATGAATTTCAAATTTTTTCTGAGGAGGCTTAAAATTTTAATTCACATTTTATCCAAGGTTAATCCTCATGCTTTTCACATAGTTATACAGTCGGATTTTTAGGACAAGCCCTTATGTTTTCAAGGGTTGCAAGGTTATTCACTTATTCACACACACTAATACGACGACTTTTAATATCTTTTATTAATTATATTTATATTGGCTTTCGCCAAGCAGGAAGGAGTTATTCACATTATGAAATTAATCTGTTCTAAATCAAATCTGCTTCATGGAGTTAACATTGTGTCCAAAGCTGTTCCAACCAGAACCACAATGGCAATCCTTGAATGTATTTTAATTGATGCTTCTGCTAATGAAATTAAATTAACAGCAAACGATATGGAACTTGGAATTGAAACTAAGATCGAAGGAGAGATTGCAGAGAGAGGTATCATTGCATTAGATGCTAAGATTTTTTCTGAGATTGTCCGTAAATTACCGGACAGTGATGTTGTGATCGAAACAGATTCCAATTTTAAAACTACCATTACCTGTGAGAAAGCAAAGTTTAACATTGTTGGAAAATCAGGCGATGATTTTTCCTATATTCCATTTATTGAAAGAAATGAATGTATTTCAATCTCCCAGTTTACTTTAAAAGAAGTGATTCGTCAGACGATCTTCTCAATTGCTGACAATGACAACAATAAACTGATGACGGGTGAACTTTTCGAGATTGAAGAGAATCAGTTAAAAGTAGTTTCTCTGGATGGACATAGAATTTCCATCCGTAATATTGAATTAAAGAATAATTACGATCATAAGAAAGTAGTTGTTCCTGGTAAAACACTTCAGGAAGTAAGTAAGATTTTACCTGGAAGTGCAGAGGAAGAAGTCAATATTTTCCTTTCAGAGAATCATATTGTATTTGAATTTGATGATACTACAGTTGTATCCAGATTGATTGAAGGAGAGTATTTCAAGATTGAGCAGATGCTTTCCTCTGATTATGATACAAAAGTTAAGGTTAATAAGCGTGAATTATTAGACTGTATCGACCGTGCAACACTTCTCGTAAAAGAGGGTGACAAGAAACCAATTATCATGAATATTACAGATGGAAATATGGAATTAAAGATCAATTCTTTTATTGGTTCCATGAATGAAGATATTGATATCGCAAAAGAGGGAAAAGATATCCTCATTGGATTTAATCCAAAATTCTTTATCGATGCATTGAGAGTCATCGATGAGGAAGAGGTTTCTCTTTATATGGTAAACCCGAAGGCTCCATGTTTTATCAAGGATGATGACGGAAAGTTCATTTATCTGATCCTTCCGGTAAACTTTAACGCAGCCACTAACTAAGAAAGGCAGAAAGATGATCACAGTAAATATCAGAGAGACGGATGAATTTATCAAACTGGGACAGGCTTTGAAAAAAGCAGGTCTTGTAGAATCCGGAGTAGATGCAAAGTTTTTTATTCAGGATGGACAGGTAAAAGTGAACGGTGAAGTTGATACAAGAAGAGGTAAGAAACTTTACCCTGGAGATACATTTGAATTTGAAGGAACTGTGGTTTTAGTTAAGTAATGATTGTAAAAAAAGTAGAATTAAGTAATTTTAGAAATTACAAATTATTGAAACTTGATTTAGATGAAAAAACAAATATTTTATATGGCAACAATGCCCAGGGAAAAACAAATATATTAGAATCAATATATGTTTGCAGCACTACAAAGTCTCATAGAACTAATAGGGACGCTGAATTAATTAACTTAGATTCAGGTGAGGCACACATTAAGTTATATTTGGAAAAGAACAACAGGGAACAGAGAATAGATATTCATTTGCGCAAGAATAAAACAAAGGGTATTGCCATAAATGGAATACCAATAAAAAAGGCAAGTGAACTTTTTGGGCTTTTTAATGTTGTTATTTTTTCTCCAGAGGATTTGGAAATTATCAAGAAAGGTCCATCGGAGAGAAGAAAGTTCGTAGATATGGAATTGTGCCAGTTAGACAAAATATATGTTTATAATTTAACCAACTATAACAAAATTATTGCTCAAAGAAATAAATTATTAAAAGATATTTATTTTAAACCAGAACTAAAGCAGACACTTGATGTTTGGGATGGACAATTAGCACAGTATGGTTCAAAAATTATTGAAAGAAGAACCAACTTTATAGAAAAAATAAACGAGATAATTAAACCAATACACAAACAACTTACAGGTGGATTGGAAGATATTAATATTGTTTATAACAAAAATTGTGAGGCAGAAGATTTATTAAGGCAACTTGAAGAAAACAGAGACAGAGATATTAAGTATAAGTCAACATCCATTGGTCCACATAAAGATGATTTGTTATTTTTTAATGACGACAAGAATATCAGAATTTATGGAAGTCAGGGACAGCAAAGAACAATTGCTTTATCTCTAAAGTTAGCAGAATTAGAGTTAGTAAAGAATCTAATAAATGATACACCGGTATTGTTACTTGATGATGTTTTGTCGGAACTTGATTCAGAGAGACAAAATCATTTACTTAACAGCATTGATGATATTCAAACTATTATTACATGTACCGGGTTAGATGAATTTATAGAAAACAGATTTAAAATAAATAAGGTTTTCCAGGTAACAGAAGGAAAAGTAGAAGAAAAGACAGTTTAACTGAAAGGAGTTACTAATGGGTAACAACACAAATGTAGAAAATGAGTATGGAGCAGATCAGATTCAGGTTTTAGAAGGACTTGAAGCAGTTAGAAAAAGGCCGGGAATGTATATTGGTTCAACATCTTTAAGAGGTCTTCATCATTTGGTTTATGAAATTGTTGATAATGCAGTAGATGAAGCTTTAGCCGGATACTGCGATACAATTGATGTGCAGATAAATGAAGATAATTCAATTACAGTAAAAGATGACGGCCGTGGAATTCCTACAGGTATTAATACAAAAACAGGAAAATCAGGAATAGAGTTGGTATTTACAGTGCTCCATGCCGGAGGAAAGTTTGGTGGAGGCGGATATAAGGTTTCCGGTGGACTTCATGGTGTAGGTGCGTCAGTAGTAAATGCCTTATCAGAATGGCTTGAAGTAAAAGTATGTCGTGATGGAAAGATTCATCACCAAAAATATCAAAGAGGTCATGCATTAGGTGGACTTGAAATAATTGGAGATTGCGATCCTGAATTTACAGGAACAGAGGTAAAGTTCTTACCAGATAAAACAATTTTCGAAGACACAGTTTACGATTATAGCGTGTTAGAAACAAGATTAAGAGAAACTGCGTTCCTTACAAAGAACCTTAAGATTATTTTAAGAGATGTAAGACCTGAGGAGCCAATTGAAAAAACATTCCACTATGAAGGTGGTATTAAGGAGTTTGTAACTTACTTAAACAAGGGCAAGACTCCTTTGTATGAAGATGTAATATATTGTGAAGGCACAGTAAACAATGTTTATGTTGAAGTGGCAATGCAGCACAATGATGCATATAACGAAAATTCTTTCAGCTTTGTAAACAACATTAACACACCGGAAGGTGGTATGCAGGTTGAAGGTTTTAAGAGAGCTTTAACAAAAACATTAAATAACTATGCCCGTCAAAATAAGATTTTGAAAGAAAAAGAAGATAATCTTTCAGGTGAAGATTTCAGAGAAGGCTTAACTTCAATCATTAGTGTAAAAATCGAAGATCCTCAGTTTGAAGGTCAGACAAAACAGAAATTAGGAAACAGTGAAGCCAGAACTGCCGTTGATAGTGTTGTAAGCGAACAGCTTACATACTTTCTTGAACAGAATCCTGGTGTGGCAAAAATAATTTGCGAAAAAGCTGTACTTGCACAGCGTGCCAGAGAAGCAGCAAGACAGGCAAGAGAAACTACACGTAGAAAAACAGTTTTAGATGTAGCAGCACTTCCTGGAAAATTATCTGACTGCTCAGATAAGGATCCAAAAAAATGTGAAATCTTTATAGTAGAGGGAGATTCTGCCGGTGGCTCAGCCAAAAAGGCAAGAGTTAGAGCAACTCAGGCTATATTACCTCTTCGAGGAAAAATCTTAAATGTAGAAAAAGCAAGATTAGACAGAATTATGCAGAACGAAGAAATCCGTTCAATGATTACAGCATTTGGTACAGGAATTTATGATGAATTTGACATTAGCAAATTACGTTATGACAAGATTATCATTATGACTGATGCCGATGTTGACGGTGCTCATATTGATACACTTATGCTTACATTCTTTTATAGATTTATGCCTGAACTTATTAAGGATGGCCATGTATATTTAGCAATGCCACCACTTTATCAGGTAACAAGAAATAAGAAAAATTATTATGCATACAGTGATGCAGAACTTGATAAGATTCTTACAGAAATTGGACGTGACAATCAGAACAAGATTCAGCGTTACAAAGGTTTGGGAGAAATGGATGCATCACAGCTTTGGGATACAACAATGAATCCTGAAACAAGAATTTTAAAACAGGTAAAAATAAACGAAGATACATTAACAGAAATGGATTTAACATTTACAACTCTTATGGGCGATGATGTTGAACCAAGAAGAGAATTTATTCAGGCAAACGCAAAGTTTGTTCAAAACTTAGATATATAGGAGGAACATTAAGTGGACGATAAGATATTTGATAGAATTCATGAAGTAGACTTAAAGGAAACAATGGAAACCTCTTATATTGATTACGCCATGAGTGTAATCGCAGCAAGAGCTCTTCCTGATGTTAGAGATGGTTTGAAGCCGGTACAAAGACGTGTACTTTATTCAATGGTTGAACTTAACAACGGACCTGACAAGCCACACAGAAAATGTGCCCGTATCGTTGGTGATACAATGGGTAAATACCATCCACATGGTGACAGTTCAATTTACGGAGCATTAGTAAATATGGCTCAGGACTGGAGCACAAGATATCCATTAGTTGATGGTCACGGAAACTTTGGTTCAGAAGATGGTGACGGCGCTGCCGCAATGCGTTATACAGAGGCACGTCTTAGCAAGATTTCCATGGAAATGGTTAGAGATATCAACAAAGATACTGTAGAATTTATACCTAACTTTGATGAGACGGAAAAGGAACCTTCAGTATTACCTGCAAGATATCCAAACCTTCTCGTTAATGGTACAAGTGGTATTGCCGTAGGTATGGCTACTAGTATTCCACCTCACAATTTAGCTGAAACAATTAATGCAATCGTTAAGATTATTGATAACAGAGTTCAGGAAAACAGAGACACTGAAATTGAAGAAATCATGGAAATTGTAAAAGGACCTGATTTTCCAACAGGTGCTACAATTCTTGGTAGAAAAGGAATTGAAGAAGCTTACAGAACAGGTCGTGGAAAAATAAAAACGCGTGCAGTCTCTGAAATTGAAACAATGGATAATGGTAAGAGCAGAATTGTTGTTACTGAACTTCCATACATGGTAAATAAAGCAAAACTTGTTGAAAAGATTGCAAGTTTAGTAAAAGAAAAGCGAATTGATGGTATCACTGACCTTCGTGACGAATCAGATCAGGAAGGTACACGTGTAGTTATTGAAGTGCGTCGTGATGCAAATGCAAATGTAATTTTAAATCAGTTGTATAAACATACACAGTTACAGGATTCATTTGGTGTAATAATGCTTGCGTTAGTAAACGGAGAACCAAAAGTTCTTAATTTACTTCAGATGTTAGATGAATATTTAAAACACCAGAAGGATGTTGTTACACGTCGTACAAAATTTGAATTAAATAAAGCTGAAGAACGTGCTCATATTATTGAGGGCTTATTAATTGCACTTGATAATATTGATGAAGTTATTCAGATTGTTAGAAATTCAAGAACAACAGCAGATGCCAAGGCAAAATTATCTGAAAGATTTGGTTTATCAGATGCTCAGGCACAGGCTATTGTTGATATGAGAATCAGACAGTTAACAGGTTTAGCAAGAGAAGACCTTGAAAATGAATACAAGGAATTAATGGAAAAGATAGCTTACTTAAAGTCTATACTTGCAGATGAAAATAAACTTTTAACTGTTATTAAAGAAGAAATTGAAATTGTCAGAGACAAGTTCGGTGATGATAGAAGAACAAAGATCGGTATCGACATTGATATGGACGATGAAGATTTAATTCCTGAAGAAGATACAGTTATTGTAATGACTAATTTAGGCTACATAAAGAGAATGACTGTGGATAACTTTAAGGCACAGAACCGTGGTGGTAAGGGTATTAAGGGAATGCAAACTATAAATGATGATTTTATGAAAGACATGTTTATGGTTTCAACTCACGACTATATTTTATTCCTTACAAATACAGGTCGTATATACAAATTAAAAGGCTACGAAATTCCGGAAGCAGGAAGAACTGCCAGAGGCATGGCTATTGTAAACTTATTACAGCTACAGCCTGGAGAAAAGATTTCTGCAATGGTCCAGATGAGAGAATTTGAAGATAACAAGTATCTCATTATGGCTACAAAGAATGGAACAATTAAGAAAACACCTATTAATGCATATACTAATATTCGTAAGAGTGGTATACAGGCTATAACTTTACGTGAAGGTGATGAATTAATTGATGTGACAATATCAGATAACACACATAACATTATGCTTGTTACAAAGAATGGTCAGGGAATTAAGTTCCGTGAAACAGACGTTAGAGAAACAGGTCGTTCAGCAATGGGTGTTAGAGGTATTGAACTTAAAGGTAACGATGAAGTTATCTCAATGCAAATTGACACAGAAGGAGAATATATTCTTATTGTTTCAGCAAACGGAATGGGTAAACGTACACCATTTACTGAATTCAAATTACAGAATCGTGGCGGTAAAGGTGTTAAGTGCTCCAGGATTACAGAAAAAACAGGTGAAGTTGTTGGAGCAAAGGCTGTTAATGATGGCAACGAAATAATGATGATTACGAACGAAGGTATTGTAATCAGAATGTTTGTAGATGATATTTCAGTTTTAGGTAGAGTAACTTTAGGCGTTAAGCTTATGAATACCGGAAACAAAGATGATATTGTCGTTGCAAGCATTACAAAAGTAAAAGAAAGTGTAACTCAGGCAGATGCAGAAGAAGCTGAAAGATTAGAGGCTGAAAATTCAGAAGAAACAGATGAAGAAAATTCTGAAAATGAATAATTCAAAATGCCAAATGTTTGAAAAGAAGCGGCATTATGTCGCTTCTTTTTTGAAATACAAAATAAAAACACACATAATTAAATTAACAATGTATTATTAAACTTCTAAACTAAGCTATTTATAATCGTTTGATAATTATAATGTTAATTAAAACTAATAACTATTAAGTTTTTTCAAGGGAATGTTAATAACAAAGGAGAATTACATAAAATGAGAGAGGTCCATTCAGAAGAAATAACCAAAAATATAAAGGAAATGTGTATAGAAGCTAATCATTTTCTTACAGATGACATGAAAAAGGTGTTTAAGAATGCAGTTGTGTCAGAAAAATCACCATTAGGAAAGCAGGTACTAAACCAGTTAAATGAAAACCTTGATATAGCAGCCAATAATATGATACCTATATGCCAGGATACAGGTATGGCTGTAGTATTCATAAATGTTGGTCAGGATGTGCATTTTACAGGTGGAAATATAACAGATGCAATAAATGAAGGTGTGCGTCAGGGTTATGTTGAAGGTTTTTTAAGAAAGTCAGTAGTTAATGACCCTATTATCAGGGAGAATACTAAGGACAATACTCCAGCTGTGATTCACTATAATATAGTTCCAGGAGATAAAGTGGATATAACGGTTGCACCTAAGGGCTTTGGCAGCGAGAACATGAGCCGTGTATTTATGTTGAAACCAGCTGATGGCATAGAAGGTGTAAAGGATGCAATACTGACAGCTGTAAAAGATGCCGGTCCTAACGCATGTCCACCTATGGTTATAGGAGTTGGTATTGGTGGAACATTTGAAAAGTGTGCACTTCTTGCGAAAAAGGCACTTACAAGAAATGTAGAGGAAGAATCCCCTGTTCCATATGTAAGAGAGCTGGAAAAAGAAATGCTTGAAAAAATAAATAAGCTTGGAATAGGACCAGGAGGACTTGGTGGAACGCAGACAGCACTTGCT
>ERZ773269.2533-NODE-2533-length-13760-cov-4.497848_pt1 | contig 13760 bp, 19 predicted proteins | sample MGYA00511958_ERZ773269 | MGnify/ENA primary metagenome ERZ773269 (study PRJEB29015, sample SAMEA2737761) | human gut metagenome | biome: human gut; feature: human-associated habitat; material: faeces | place: China | collected 2012 ... | reverse complement strand
GACGATGAGTACGAGCCGGATATCTACCGTAGTAAAGATGATGACTGGGAGTTGTGATATGGTAAGAGATTTACTTAAACGTGTCAGGAAATGCCGGTATATGGTGGACGCCTGCATTAAAGACCTCGAACAGGCACGGCGTGATGCCTATGCCCTGAAGGCTGTACGGATTGGGGATAAGGTGCAAACCAACCACCAGTCAGACCTTGCGCAGGTGGTTGAAAAGATTGAGCGCTACGAGGAAAAGCCAGAATAATATCGACGAACTGATAGGGCTTAAACTGGATGCCACGGCCATCATCCGGCAGGAATCGGACTTATGTGCAAGAGCTATCTTATACAGGAGATATATTTTAGCGGAAAGCTGGGATACTATTTCAAAGGAAACTGGATATTCGGTGAGACAATCGACCAGAGCAGCAGCTATGGCGATTAATCATCTGGAATTTATAGAGAAATAAATAAACATGTCCTTAAATGGCTTACCACGTCCGCAAATGTCATATCTGGAAGTAGCCTACTCTTAGTATGAAAGCTTGGATGAACGGGGAATTGCAATGTGATGATTCATCTTTGATACCTCCTTTCAAAATGAAGAAACCGCCTTAGAAGGGCGGTTTTTTCATGCCTGTTTTAAGGAGGAATTCCGGTAGAAAGGAGCGTGCATGGCAGAAAAGAAGATTAAGCTTACAATCAGACAGGAGAGATTTATAAAAGAAGTTATAGGAACTGGTGAATATGTTGAGGCCGCTCGGCGGGCTGGGTACACAGAAGCTTCTGCCAGAGATGCACCAAATTGGCTGAACCCCAATAAACACCAATACAAACCCTACCTAAAAAAGGCTATTGACGCCCGCCTGAAGGAACTGGAGTCAAAGCGCGTGGCAACAGCAAAAGAAGTGATGGAGTTTCTTACCTCTACCATGCGTGGAGAGGTCAAGGAAGAAGTCGTTGTATCAGATTTTCTGGGAGACGGCGTGAGTCAGACAAAGATAGTAGAAAAGCACGTTGGGGTAAGAGACCGGCTGAAGGCCGCCGAAGGACTTGCAAAGAGACTGGGGCTGACGGAGCCGGAAGATACGGCAGAGGAGACTGGAGGTGTGCAGATTGTCGACGACACGGATACGGCTGAGTAATATCATAGCTAAGCCTTTTTGGCAGGTACACCAGGACGTAAAGAAGCACGGGCATACTTACTATGTGTTAGGTGGTGGCCGTGGATCCACGAAATCTTCTTACATATCCATTGAAATCTGCATGCTTCTGATTCAGCACCCGGAATGCAACGCCGTGATACTCAGAAAAGTAGGGAATACCCTTAGAAACTCGGTTTATCAGCAGATGGAATGGGCTATGGATGTACTGCATATCTCCCACCTCTGGAAGAAAAAGGTTAATCCGCTGGAAATGGTCCATAAGCAGACTGGCCAGAAGATTATATTTCTGGGGGTGGATGATAAGAGCAAATTGAAGTCCCTGAAAATGCCACACGGCTATGTAGGCATAGTCTGGCAGGAAGAATTGGACCAGTTCAGCGGCATGGAAGAAATACGAAACGTCAATCAATCGCTGCTTCGAGGTGGTCCGGTGTTCTGGTGCTTCTCTTCCTACAATCCGCCAAAGAGCCGAGATAACTGGGTAAACGCCGAGATGCTGAACGATGAAAAAGACAGGCTTTTCCATCATTCTGATTATCGTTCTGTACCCTATGACTGGTTAGGACCGCAGTTCTTTGAAGATGCAGAAAAGCTGAAAGCCCGAAATGAAATGGCATACCGGCACGAATATCTGGGAGAGATTACCGGAACCGGCGGAGGCGTGTTCGAAAACGTACAGGAGCAGACCTTTACCGATGACGACTTAAACCAGTTTGACCGTCGGCGTTATGGGCTCGATTTTGGCTTTGCTATTGACCCGCTGGCATTTGTCTGTATGCACTATGACAGAAAGCATGAGCGCTTGTATATCTTTGATGAGATATATCAGCCTAAGCTTGTCAACGCGGCGGCAGCCAGAAAGATACAGGCCAAGATTACCGCTGGAAGTATTATCCGCGCTGACTCTGCAGAACCTAAATCTATACGAGAGATGCGGGATTATGGGCTTAACGTCTACGGAGCGAGGAAATTTCCAGACAGTGTGGACTACGGCATTAAATGGCTTCAGAGTTTGGATGCTATCGTGATAGACAAGCGAAGATGCCCGCACACTTATAAAGAATTTGTAAGTTACGAATACGAACAGACCAAGGACGGCGAATACATTTCCGCCTATCCGGATAAAAATAACCATGCGATAGATGCGGTCCGGTATGGGTGCGAGGACCTTATGCCGGCGCATGGACGGGTTATTGTCAAGCGTGTTGAATACTAAGATACTAAGGAGAAGAAATGAGTGATTATGAGTTTAACAGTATCCCGATAGGGGCTATAGGCAGATATTCCCTGCTGAAAGATGCTTACTATGGTACCGGAGGATTTGCTAACGGCCTGTATCTGGATAGGCATGAAAGGGAGTCCAAGGAAGCCTATGCAGAAAGATGTCGCGGCGCATACTATCTCAATTACTTCGCACCGATAGTCAATGCGCTGGTTGACCCGGTGTTTAAGCGCAGGCCATTAAGGGATTTTAAGGGGCCGGCTGAGGACTTCATCACCGAGTTCAGCAAGGATGTGGATAGAGCCGGGAGTGATATCCATTCCTTTATGAAGCAGGCGGCGCTGCATGCCAAGATGTACGGTGTGGCGTTCATTGTCATGGATAACCGGCAGATGAGCGAGGATGCGTGCGGTACGCGGCAGGATATGATGCGCAATAAGGATTATCCCTATGTGTATTGCCTTGACCTTGAATATGTGGATTCGTTCGGTATTGATAACACAGGGAATATTACCTACATCCGATTCCATGAAATCTCCAGTATCGAAGATGGGGCGGTGAAATATCGCTATGTTGAGTTTGATAGAGATGGATGGCGTGTACTCGATGAATCCGGTGGAGCAACCAGCGGAACATATACTCTGGGGCGTGTCCCCGTGATTCCGTTGTACTCAAGATTACTGGAAGGGAAGACCATCCTGCCGGCTCCGGAACTTATGCCGGTAGCTATGACGGCAAGAGCTATTTATAATCATTGTTCGTGGTTATCTGAAATCCTTAAGAATGAAACTTTCCCTATACTGACCATTCCTTCTATGGACCAGAAGGACCTTGTAGTGGGCACCAATAATGCCATGGGATATGATCCAATGGCCAGCCATGAGCCGGCATTCATTGCCCCGCCGTCTGACCCGGCTACCGTGTTGCAGACACAGATTCAGTCATTGGTGCAGGAAATGTACCGTATGGCTAGCCTTTCCTTTATGACGGGTATTGGAGATAGCAGTAATAAATCAGGGTTGGCCAGACAGTGGGAGTTTGAACGGACTAATCAGCAGTTAGCTAATTTCGCCAGTCAGTGTGCCAAGGCAGAGAACGAGATGATGCAGCTCTTTTGTCAGTGGATTGGTTCCTCTATTGATTACCACGTTTCCTATCCGGATGATTTCGGTGTGGTCGATGTAGCAGATGAACTGACACAGGCACAGGCCGTCCTTGACCTGGGATTAACTAACGGGCTTAAGGAAGAAGTGCTGAAGAAGGTCATTGCCGCATACTGCCCGAATATTACCGATGAACGGTTCGATGAGCTTCTGGATGAGATGGGGGAAGAAGGTAATGACCGTATATATGGTGAAGAACCCAGTGAAGGGAATGAACCGGTATGAGTTCGCCTTTGAATGACGTACTGGCCGGATTCTCCAGAAAATACAGGAAGAAGGCCAAACAGGTAGAGCCCCTGATTCAGAAGTATCTGGATGAGGGAATGACACCGGCGCAGGCGGTAGATAAGGCACTGAAAGAAACAGACTTCAAGGCCTATATGACTAAGGCGGTAAAGGATGCGATGCTGCCATCTGCTGTCATTGGCGCCGGCTCTTACACTGTTGGAAAATCTACGCCACTGGATGAGGCGTGGGACCCGTCAGGGATGACACTATCCGAGAAACTGCATGGTACATCAAAGGCCATGCGCAGCAACATCATAAACACTATAAAAGAGCAGCTCAAACAAGGGGCCCATGCCATGAAATCGGCAAGGGCCCTTTATGATGGGTACAATACTACGGATAACGTGGTAAGAAAGCAGATGCTTCCTAAGTATTTGCAAGATGTGGTGAACTTCTCCAGACGTTCTGATTTAGGCAAGAACGACGTTATCGCCTTGCAGAAGCTTGTAAGGAAGGCAAGGCGTATGGTTGACCGTCTGGCACAGAATGGAGCGCCTAACAGGGCGTTGAAAACATCCTATAAGGAATTACTGGATGCAGTAGAGTCGTGTTCTGACAAGGCACTGAAAAGAGCCATACGAACGGCAGTAGAAGAGAAATCAAGATACGTGGCCGAACGCATAGCCAGAACAGAATCCGCCCGTGCCTGGTATCAGGGATTTCTGAAAGATACCATGGATGACCCTGATGTAGTGGCCTATCGGTGGGTAGAGAGTACAAGACACCCGACAGAAGATATCTGCGATGAATACGCTAAGGTAGATATGTATGGACTGGGGCCCGGAATATTTCCAAAGGATAAGGCTCCGGAACTGCCGGCACACCCACACTGCTTATGCCATTATGAGAAGGTGTATGCAAGTGAATTGAATTCATATGTACTCAACGACAGGCTGGAAAAAGAAGACCAGCGATATGGTAGGAATAAAGAAACTGCTATAAACCATGCGTATATAAACTCCGGGGAATACAGGAGAAAATTTGATAAAATAACCGATAATCCAGATGTAAACAGAGCGTTATATTATGCTGCTAAACAAGCTTTGATTCACAGAAGCGGCACTCGTTTTGAAGACATGTTCTGGATAGATAAAACTACCGGCAAGGTGGTAGGCAAGATATTGGATTCAACTATAGAAGAAAAAATTGTATACAATAAAGGAATCAATAAGTTGGTTAAGGATCAAATTGGGAATTTGATAACATTACATACACACCCAGGAAGCATGCCGCCGAGTATCGCAGACTTAAACACTGGTAGAATGTGTAACTACGTATTGGGGGTTGTAGCGTGTCATAATGGCAAAGTATATATTTATAAGTCGCAGCAGGACGTACCGCAAAGGCTGTATTCACTGTATATTGCTAATTACTTAGGGGATGGATATAATGAAGAAGAAGCACAAATCAGAGCACTGGCTAAGTTATCGCGGTCTTATAGGATATATATTAAGGAAGTGATTTAAGTGGAGAAACAGCGAAATACAGAAAAAAAGAAAAAGCTTACTCAATGTTGTGAAGATGATAATCTTGATTGGGAAGGTATCAATAAATATTTGAAGATGAGCAGAGAGGAACGCGATAAAGCTATTGAAGTGGAAATAAAACGCTGGAATTCGCTCACGGAAAAAGAAAAAGAAAGAGAATGTTATAATGTGTAAAGCACTCACAAACGTGGGTGCTTTTGTATTGGAGGATATTATGAACAATGTAGGAGATGGGGTACTTCAGGATGTTACTCATGTCATTGTAGAAACAGAAGAAGAGAACCCCGTAGCCATAGCAACAATAACATCAGATAAGATTATTGTTGCCGAAGGTTACAGGGTTCGTCTTACACCGAATTATGATGATTAATGTTCTGTGTCTTTCGGTGGACACGGGTCGTTTCCATAGCTGTCTTTAGACCGAATTTTCCCTTGTCTGTTATGTATTAACAATTCGGTTCTCTGGGGTTTGGCTATAGATTTTGCGAATTTTATCGCGCTGGTTTGAGTTTTAAAAGTTTTCGTCACTTTTGAACTCCCGGACTTTCTGACAGCCCATGTATTATTGTGGGGCACAACGTGCTGGCTCTTTTTCATATTTTCACCTCCCTTCTGGGAATACATACAATTTAATTATACGTCTTTTGAGAATCGCAGACGTTAAAGAACGGTTCTTTTCTATTGGATAAAGCAGGAAGACCCTGTTTTATATAAGTGATGCGGAAGACCCGCAGAAAGGACCATTCAGACAATGGAACTTGCACAGATTTATGAAATGCTTAACGGTGTGGAAGGCGGAGCGGATGCCGTAGCTTCCCTTAAGAAGGAATTCACCACCCTCCGCAATGAGGCAAAGGAAAACAGAATTTCCAAGGAAGAAATTTTGAAAGCTCTGAACCTACAGAACGGAGAGGCAGGGAAACAGCAGGCTGAAACCCTGTCCGCACTGGCTGAAAGACTCAGACAGACGAACACCACACCAGCTGACATGCTCAGTAAGATGAATGCACTGGAGAAATCTATTACCGACCTGACAGCCAAGTATGAGGCACGTACCAAGGAAGCAGAGGCAGAAAAGCAGAAGCGCATTGCTACCGCTACCCGCTCCCAGCTCATCGGTGCCCTGTCCAAGGGGAACGCCGTCAATCCGGAACAGTATGCAACCCTTCCGGCTCTGACCGGCGCTATTGTGGTAAGTGATGATGACACTCTGGGATTTAAGAGTGGGGATAAGACCGTCTCCATTTCCGACGGGGTCAACGCATGGCTGAAGGATAATGCATGGGCGGTTAAGAGTACATCGCAGGGCGGTGCCGGATCGCATGGGTCACTGGGAAATGCCGGCAAGCATTTCAGTATGGAGGACATCCGAAAGATGTCCCGTGAAGAAATTAACAAGAATTGGGAAACAATTAAAAAAGGAGTGACTGAATAATGGCTATTTCTACTTTTATTCCGACTATCTGGGAAGCAAGACTTCTCGCACATCTCGACAAGGCTCTGGTATATGGCAACCTCTGCAACAGAGACTATGAAGGCGATATCCGCAACTATGGCGATACCGTAAAGATTAATCAGATTGGCAATGTGGCAGTAAAGGATTACGCAAAGGGGACCCCGATTACTGTGGATGAAATCGACGGTACCCCGACCGAACTCCATATTGACCAGCAGAAGTATTTCGCTTTCCATGTGGATGATGTGGATGCGGCTCAGGCCAATGTGAATCTGGTAGACGGCGCTATGGCACGTGCTTCCTATGCACTGCGTGACGTAATCGACCAGTACATCGCCTCTTTCCATAAGTCTGCCGGTGTGAAGATTGGTTCCTCTACTACACCAATTAGCATTACCACTGCCGATGCGGCATACGGTAACCTGGTAGACCTCAAGGGCGCGCTGGATGATGCCAATGTACCCACTGAAGGGCGCTGGGTGGTTGTACCAAGCTGGTTCTATGGCCTGATGCTGAAGGATAACCGCTTCGTGGCTGCCGGCACAGCTAAGACTGATGCTGTATTGGGTAATGGATATATCGGTTCCGCTGCCGGATTCAATATTTACCAGTCCAACAATGTACCAAGCACCTCCGGCGCTAAGTATAAGATTCTGGCTGGCAACAATACCGCCATTTCCTTTGCACAGCAGCTCATCAAGACCGAAGCACTGCGTGAATCCTCTTCCTTCAGCGATCTGGTACGTGGTCTCTGTGTATACGGTGCGCAGGTCGTACAGCCGAACGCCCTGGCATGCCTGACCGCTGACCATACCAGCGCTTAATAAGGTCATATCATGAGTGACGTAGAAGGGATTCTCCGCCGGAGCATAAAGAATGCCATGGAGCGGTCTGTGAGTAAGCTTCATAACTACGCCACCACACACCACCGGTTTATTTCAAGAACCGGAACTTTGGAACGCGCCGTACAGTCGGAAGTGACTGACGGCGGTTTCCGTGGCGTGGTATTCCTTAGTGAGCGCAAGGCCGATTATGGTCCTTGTGTACATGAAGGCTCAAGGGCGCATGTGATACGCCCCAGAAATAAGAGGGTGCTTCGCTGGCCGGGCAAGGGCGGGTTTGTCTTTTCTAAGATTTCTCATCATCCGGGATACAAGGGCGACCCGTTTTTGTATGACGCGCTGGATGATAACTCAGCGGAAATCGATAAGATTTTTGATGAGGAAATAGAAAACGCCGTGAACGAGCTGGCGGATACATTGGGTGAGTGAGGTGATGGCATGCGGTTTATTGATTCAGCGTCTGACAACGTGATGACGGCAGACGGAAAGTGTATTGATTTCGCTAACCAGTACATGACGCGTCTTGCCAACAACTGCGGAGTGGATGAAAGCGAAATGCGCACCACTCCGACGGCCTTTGTCAGAAGACTGTGCGAAGTACTGGCTTTGCGTGAGATGGCTTCTTCCCTTCTGGGTAGCGATTCGACCGCCTATATGGATGGTATCAATACGGAGGATATCTACTACCGGAAGTACAAGATGTACGCCGACATAGCGAAGCAGATGGAATCCGGGCTATCCTATAGCGATTTCGCTTTTTCTGATGCTGACAGTTCAGGGAAAGGTGGTGTAGGGGTAATCCGGTTATCCCGTGGCTGATGGATAAGATTTTATTTCTGGATGATTTCATTCTGCAGAAGTTAAGAGATAATACCTCAATTCCGTGGGTCTGGTCTCTGGCAGGGCCTGCCTTTCCGGATAAGCTGACAGGCTATCTGTGTTCGAGTCATATTGAGTACAGCGACTTTACCAAAGACGGGCCCATGGGGACGGCGGTATTTGATTTATGGATTATTTCCCCGGACCTATCCGGTGGGAAGGACACGGAAAAGCAGGTAGAGTCCGTGACGCTTAAGGTAAAAGATCTGCTGATGGATGATTACACACTGGGCGGGCATGCAATCCGTGCCAGAGTGGATTCTATTCAGTTTGCTCCGCCGGCAGGGAAGGCTGTGGCCGGAGCGAGCCATATTACCTATCGTGTAGAATTTGAAGATTATGAGGAGGATTAAATGAGCAAGAACAGAGTAACTGACGGTTCAGTGGTTAAAAAGCTGGCCGGTAAGGATGTACTGGTGTATATCAATTTTGGTGAATCTGCCACCTATGACGCCCCGAAGTGGTGTCTGATTGGCGGGCAGAAGAGCGGTGACCTGAGCCTTACCGCGGACAGCATTAAGGCGGATTCCAAGGATTCTGGCGGATGGGGCGAAGTGCTTCCCGGCCTTAAGTCCAGTGAACTGGATATGGAACTGGTGGCCACCGTAGGGGATGAAGGGGTAGAACAGCTCAAGCAGGCATTTCTGGAAGGTGAAGCAGTCGACATCTGCCGATTTGCCAACCGTTCCGGTACGGCTGACAGAAACTTCTACTCCATTACCGAATACAGCGACAGCACACCACATGATGATGTGGTAACGGTTAAGGTGAAGATGAACGGCAAGGGAGCACCGAAGTTCTATACCGACCTTAAGACCGTAGATGATGTAAAGGCCGCCACAACCCCGGGCACTGGTGTGTAAAGGAGATAATCGATGATGTACAACCTTGACAAGATTACAAGACGGGTCAGGGTAATGATTGGCGGGCGCGAATATGCGCTCGCTTTTTCATTATCTTCCCTTCAGGAATTGGAAAAGTATATGGGAAATATCAATACCCTGTTTACACGAGGTGAAATCCCCACACTGAATGAACTGGTAACCGCGTTCTGGATTGCGCTTAAAGGTGGCGGGCAGAATATGGAAAAGAAGGATGCAGAATCTCTGATTTCAGCTTTCTGCCGTGAATATGGACTGGAAAAGCTGACAGAGATTTTCTTTGTTACCTTTGCCCTGTCTGGCTTCCTTGGAAAGAAGCCTTCAGATAAGCTGCTGAAACAGTTCGTTAAGGATGAGGATGTAAAGGAACTGTCTGAAAATAATTCCTCAAAAAACGGGAAAACGGCAAAACATCACAGATAGAAGTCGATACGGTTACTGACTATCTGAATATTGTTTTGCCGGTATGCTATGGGGAGCTGGCTATGACGGGGGACGAAATCGCCAGATGTACCCCGTGGGAACTAAACGCCCGGATTGCCGGATATGCAAGGCGAACGAAGAACGACAGAATCTTCACCGCCTCGCTGGTAACCCTTCCGGTGATTAACTATTCTATGAGAGGGCCTAAGGAAGCCATAACGCTTCCTAAGCTCCTCCCAGCCGATTTTGCCTTATCAGCACCGGATGAGGCAAGCATAAAGGCGTTTAAGAAACTGAAAGAAGAAACCGAGTTAAAGAGAAAGGAGGGAAACCATGGCAGGACATAATATAGAGATTTCGCTTAATGCGGTAGACAATGCGTCATCGGTGATAAAACGTGTGGAAAACAACACAGAATCTCTGATGCGTTCTACCCAGTCACTGGGGAAAGTGAAGGTTGACGGTAACGGCTTCAAGGATATGGCCGATAAGGCTAAACGCGCAGGGAGTGAAGTCAAAGATACCCGGAATGAGGTAGAGGACTTACAGGGTACATTGAACGGTCTTAAGAATGCCGTTCTGGGGGCCTTTACTTTTACTGCTATAAAGGATTTCGTGGGAAGTTGTCTGGATGCGTCAGCCAGTGTGGAACTGCTTAAGAAAGGCCTGTCTTTCCAGATAGGCGAGGAGCAGACCGATAAACTGATTAAGAACATCCAGACTATCGGCGAACAGTCCGCGTATGATTCCAACGACCTGATGAACATGGCCAAGCAGTGGGTAAACATCGGGGATAGTGCGGATTCTGCAACTCAGAAGATGAAGACCATTGTGGACGTAGGTTCCGCCTATGGTCTTACCCGTGAGCAGATTGAAGGGGCAAACCTTGCGCTTACCCAGATGCAGATGTCCGGCAAGATTGGCCAGCAGGATATGATGCAGCTCATTAATGCAGGTATTCCGGCATGGCAGCTGCTTTCTGAATCCATGGGGCTTCCTGTTGCACAGCTCAAGGAAATGAGCTCTAAAGGGGAACTGACTCAGCAGGCTATTGATACCCTTTTCCAGTCTATGCAGACCAAGTGCCAGGGGGCTACTGCCAATATGAATGGTACGCTGTCGGCTGCCTTTTCCAATCTGGATGAAGTGGTACACAATACCATGGCCAGTGTTGGGGACATTATCAGCAAGGCATTTAATATACAGGGCGTAAGCTCTGCATTGTCTGATTTCGTTGGAAAGTTTCGGCAGGACCTGGAATACATCAAGACCCTTATGCAGAACATGAGTTTCCGTGAGGCCTTTGAAAAGGAATACGGTGCGATTGCCGATGTAATTGAACTGATTGGTAATCTGGCGGTTGCCTACATGATTGTAAGGACGGCACAGATTGCCGTGGCAGCTGCGCAGGCCATCATCAATGCACTGACTGGTAACTGGGGAAACCTGGTGCTCACGGTGATTGTGGCGGCTCTGCTGTACGCTTATCAGCACATTGACCAGATTAAGGCAGGCTGGCGAACATGCTGCGAAGCGGTGCAGAAGGGGTGTAAAAGTATTGAATCGTGGTTTGCTAATGCGGGCAGTACCATTTCCAATGCCTGGCATAGTGTCGTGGACGGTATAGTAAACACCTTTAAGGCTGGTGTGGAAAAGTTGAAAAATATCTGGAGGGGTATTGTGGATACAGTTTCCCATCCAGTAGATGCCGTGGTTAATGTGACGAAGAATATCGCGGAACATGTGACCAGTTCCGGTACTGTAACCGGCAGACCGTCTGCGTTTGGTGGCGTGTTCGGTATGGCCTCTGGTGGTCTTGTAGGTGGTAGAATTCCAGCCTTGGCTAATGGCGGGACGCTTAAGCATGGTACGCCGGCTATTGTCGGAGAAGCAGGCCCTGAAGCAGTCATTCCGCTTCGTAAGGAAGTGCTGGCGCAGATAGGCGCAGGGATTGCCAATGCGTATAAGCAGGGGCTTTCCGGTGTCAGAAAGGGCACAGAACTTGACGCCAAGATTAAAGCGTCAGCTGATACCAAAGACCTGTCAGCTCTTGAAAAGATTATGGATGACGCTGATAAGAAGGCGAAAGACATAGGTGACAGCCTCAGGGAGTTTCAGGAATATGAAAAGCAGGCCACAGAGGAAGCTAAAAAGTACAGCGATACTGGCTCCGCAATGCTGGAGTTTAAGCAGAAGGAAGCTGAACTCGAACAGAAAATTGCGGATTTACAGAAAAAGCCGGGAGATAATAAAGAATTGTCTTCTGCGAAACTGGATAATACCCGCAGTGAACTGGAGGAACTCCGAACTAAATACGCTACAGAAAAGGCGGAAGCACTGGCTAACGCTAAGGATGTAGCGGACAACAAGGTACGAATTGAACAGGATGCGCAGAATAGTATTCTGGCTATCCAGAAGGAAGCCATCCAGAAGGCAGCCAGCTACCGCCGGACATTAGACCAGGCTAAACAGGCAGAGGATAAGGCCAATAACTCAGAATCTCTGTCTGGTTATGTGGAAATCATGAATCAGAAAGATGAAATCACCAATCAGTCCTATGCCTCCATTCTGGCTCATGAAAATGAGCTGTCTGAACAGCGACAGATTATGCATGATCAGATGATGCTCAATGCTTCCAGCTGGTCTGACTATATGCAGACGGTAATGATGCAGACTGCACAGGCTATGCAGGATACGCTGGCGGAAGGGCTCACCAACTGGATTATGCAGGCTAAATCATTAAGTGAAGTGTTCTCTAATCTGGTTAAGACGATTCTTCAGCAGCTGGTTCAGGGAGCACTTAAGAAGTGGATTAGTTCACTGGGAATTATCCGCACGCTGAATGATTCCGCAGGCAAGGCGGAAGCCGCTTCCACGGCGGCGCAGACATCGGCCATCATGACCAAGGCAGCCGCACAGGCTAAATTGGCAGCAGCTACCTTGATTTCTGCCATGCCATTTACTGCTTATGGCGCAGGGGCAATTGTAGCAGGGCAGATGGACATAGCTTCTGCCGGAGCGTCTGTGCTTAAGAAGGCAAAAGGCGGCGCTATCATAGGCCCGGGAACCAGTACCAGCGATTCCATTCCGGCACTGCTGTCCAACGGAGAATACGTTATTAACGCGGATGCGGCCGCTCAGATTGGCCGTACTACGCTGGATGCCCTGAATTCTGGCGCTTATCCGGCGTTTGCTTCTGGCGGTAGTGTGGGAGGCGTTCCGGAAGAAAGCGTATAGAGTAGAAATTTAACCTTGAATATCAGTACGTTAGATGCGGCTTCTTTTGACGATTTTCTGTCCCGGGGGGCTATGGACAAAATCAAGCAGAAGCTACTGGACGGTACAAGAGATTTTACAGCAGAAGCGGGGGAGTGGTAATGGCTTTGTTGTTCCCGATTAATCCGAAAAGGGTGAAATGGTCCAGTGAGGTGACTCAGTCATGGACCGTGAACGAACAGACTAGTGCGTCGGGTAAGCGCAGGGCGATGTCTTATCAAACACTTCCTGCATGGCAATTTAATTTGGATTTTCCTACACTGACTGCAGAAGAAAGAGATAAGCTGTTTGCTTTTTATTCTCGATGCAAAGGCTCGCTACTGCCTTTTTTCTATAAGGATGCTGAAAGCTATAAGGCTGACAAACTACGCCTGGCACAGAATACTGACGGTTCATTTCAACTTGTGGCTTATATGCATGGTCAGCAGGAACCGATAGAATATGCCGACATGCTATCTATTTATGTAGACAATGTATTACAAGACGCCTCTTCATATACGGTTGATCGTGGAGCTATAGTTTTTGCAACACAGCCCGATGCAAAGGCAGCGGTCACCGCCAGTTATGAGTACTATTGGAAAGTCTGCTTCAGCGATTCAAAAATTACAATGAAGCAGTTGTATAAGGATGTATTTTCAGCGTCTATTAAGTTAAAGGTGGTGAGATAGTGAAACTGGTTATAGATG
>ERZ773269.2530-NODE-2530-length-13809-cov-2.558310_pt1 | contig 13809 bp, 7 predicted proteins | sample MGYA00511958_ERZ773269 | MGnify/ENA primary metagenome ERZ773269 (study PRJEB29015, sample SAMEA2737761) | human gut metagenome | biome: human gut; feature: human-associated habitat; material: faeces | place: China | collected 2012 ... | reverse complement strand
AGGAAGCGAAGCTTCAAGAATTTGAACAAGTTTTAGCAGTAAAGTTAAAAAATACTGATCCTCAAAAAATCACACTTCCAGATACCTACGTTTCAATTCCCGCTTTACAAGCTGTTACATACTCTATGGATAGCGACGAATTGAGAAATCTCTATGCTAATCTTCTTGCTAAATCCATGAATACGGATACTAAAGATCACGTCCATCCTATGTTTGTAGAAATAATCAAGCAGATGTCTCCACTTGATGCAAAAATATTTAAAATAATCATGCAACGAGAAGACAATCCACTAATTGATTTAGTGTATAAACGTGATAAGGATTTTCTAACTGAGCAAACAATAATTATGTCAAATCTTTCAGATATTGATATAGCTTCTCCACAACTTGTAAGCCTTTCTATAGATAATCTTGCTAAGCAAAATCTTATCTCTATAGTTAAAACTTCTTTTTGTGCTGATAATGCTCTTTACGATAAAATAATGAACTCCGAATTTGCAAAGAAGCAATCTGTAATGCATCCAGACAAACCCGACGGTTTCAAGTTTTCCTATAATAGGCATACTCTTGAAGTGACCAACATCGGTAAAGCATTCTATGATATCTGCATGACTCAATTCCATTAATTCATAAGGGCGGCGAGAAACCGCCCTTAATTATCATCTTCCTTTGTTCCGATAATGTACTTCGCTTCCGACAGCATCAGTAATCTTGCGAATATTCTTATTTACCATCGGAATAAATTCCTTACTCAGAACTCTTGCTGCTGCTTCATCGAGCACTCCGCCAATCGGCATATCTATGTTGATCGTCTGAACGACATCTTTTACTTTGACATTATCCAATGTGGAGTTCTTAAATCCGTCCGTGAATCTCGGCATCGTAGTTTTAAGCGAGTTCATAAACTTCTCTGTCTTCTCATGATCCAGAACAGTTTCACCACCTTTGAATGGATATAGAACCGTGCCATCCTTCAGTGTGATGATTTCTGAGCCATCTTCGAATACCGGATGATATCCAGGCGTTGCGTTCTTCGTGCCATTCTTGTAGCCAATCTTGTGCTTGAGACGATTTACATCTTCAGTTGTGAGAGTAGTACCATCCCACTTACCATCATTGTCTACATAATAGTAACCGTTACCATCCTTTGCTTTGACAGCCATATCGGTAGCCATGTCACCGTTATGATCGAGATAGTACCATGTTCCGTCTTTGGATTTTCTCCATTCAGAACGTACCATCTGACCGTTACTCGGCTCGAAATACTTCCATGCACCATCTTCTCCAATATCATTTCTCCAACCGGTTACCATCTGACCTTTGCCGTTGAAGCCGTACTGTTTTCCGTCAATCGTATAGATTCCATCAGAAGCATAGTTATCTTCGTCAGCTCCATACCACCAACGTCCACTCGCGGTACTCTTATGCCATGTGCCAGTTCCGGAAATGTCTTCCCACTGGGAATTAGTAGCATCACCGTCACCATAGCCGAGTCCCTTAATCGTATTCAACAGGTTGACAAGCTCATATAAAGAACTGAAATCAAGGCTGTTGATCTGATACTGAATGTTTGCAGTTACGTTTCCAATTGCATCAGAACAGGTATCGGCTGCTGAACTTGCAGAATCCCACGGTCCTGTCAAATCATCGGTTGCCGTCAGATTATAATTCTCCCCGTATTGCTTCAGAACATCATAAGCAGTAGAGTGGTCCTTTTTAACCTTATCCAGATATTTGCTGATAGCAGCTTCCTGTTTGTCCAGATCGGTTTCAAGTTCTTCCATCTCTTTCTGCTTGGACTCTTCAAAAGTGTTATACTCGTCGTCCAGAGCCTTCTTACGTTCATCAAGTTCATGATCTCGCTGAGTCTTATACAAATCCTGCTGGGCATCATAAAGATCTTGTTGAAGCTTTAACTTCTGCGCCATATCCTTACGATCAGTAGAACCAGATAAGGCGGCAATCTGTCGTTGAAGCTTTGTGATATTACTCTGCTTGTCAGCGATGGATTCCTGGTAATTATGGAGATTTTCTTCAGCTTCAAGTTCTGCCTTGGTCTGATCAATGAGTTCCTTCTTTGCATCGATTTCCGCTTGAATTCCATCTTTCACAAGAGAAAGAATAGAGTCTCTTGCGTCTTTAACAGAAGATACGGCAGATTCCTGTGCGGACTTATACTCATAGAGCATGGAATTATATTCATCCTGTGTGATGAGTCCTGTGCGGAGCGCATCATTCAGAGAATTAATCGCATTATCATACTCAGCCGCTTCGTGCTTTGCATTGGATAACTGTTGTGCATATAATGCCAACTGTGCAAGCCCACGGTCAGTAAGCTCACCGTTGTCATCCACAAGGCTCGTATCACCGATCAGCCCGCTCATTGTGCTGATTGTGCCGTTCAGTGAATCCAGTTTGCTCTTATAATCATCCAGATCTTTGTAGACAAGTTCTGTCATTGCATCCTTATAAGATTCAACTGCATCAGCGGCGGCGATCATGTTATCCTTGAGATCTTGAAGCTGATCGTTGTATTTCTTCCATTCCTCAGAACCACGTTCCAGATTCAGTTTGGACATCTCGGCGGAGAGACGGTTATACTCTTCAATATTTTGCTTAGTAGCCTCATATTGTTTATTCGCCAAAGAAATATAATCATTAGCACTGATTTTCTCACCCTGTTGTTCACGCAGGTCAAGCAGATCTTTCTCTGTATCGATAATCTGGGAGAGGATATCTTTTGTCTGTTCAAACTGGTCGATGATGTTGTCCAGCTTGGAAAGGTTCATTTCCTTGATGGATTTTGTTGTCTCGTCGATCTTATCTTTGCAGTCTTGAATCTTATCGTACCATGTCTGGTAGTCTTGGATTTTCTTAATGAGCTTCTTATCTTTGTCGGAATCAAGAGAGTCGATATCATATGCACCGCTCTGAATCTTCTCAATCCATTCTTCCGGCAAGTCGATGGAATCAAGCTGTTCCTGGTAACGGGCAGACATCTTCTCAAGCGTAGTGAGCTTATCACCTAACAGATCAAGAACCGTATCAGTTACTTGGTTTTTCGCTTTATAGCCTACAAGGTTGTCGATCTTATCTTGAAGGGTGGAAGTCTGCTTATCAAGGATAGTGAGCTTGCGTTCCATCCAGTCGAAGGTGGTTGGGTCTTTCTGGGATTTGTCCTTACCGGACTTGGCATCAGAATTGAGACGATTTGCCGTGTCATTTCCACCGCCATAAGTAGCTTTCTTATAATCGGCAGCGTCCAGATCATTGAACCCATAATCAAATTCACCATTCTGAACTTTGTTGATTGTCTCTCCAATTTTCTTTATCTGATCTTCGGTCTGTTTCTGTAAATCCTTATTCCCATTATACAGAGCAAGATTCATCGGGTTGCTAAGACTGTTTCCTAATGTAGTCTTAACCTCATTTACTGTATCAGCCAATGTTTTGAGCTGTGCAATTCTTCTTGCACCTGCTCCTGCTGCATTCGCAAGAGCTACAATCTGGTCAATGTCAGAAGATGTATCAATCTTCGTATTGTTTGCCGAGATCTTTGCAAGAACCATTCGTGCAAGTGCTTTTCTACATTGTTCAGAAACGTCTGCTTCGCTGACAAATTGAGCGCATTCAGAAATTGTTGCGTTCTTTAAATCATCAGTAGCATTCGCATTATAGTATTTTTCAGCCGCAACTTCCGCATGTTTCTTCGCAAGGGCATCCATGACTACTTCTTCAGCGTTAGTAACACCCATATTAGAGAGCATAGCGGCAGTTAATCCTGCCGTCTCATCACTGAGTCCATCCAGAACACCGGAAGAGTTGAACCATACGGTCACAAGATCATTAAATGCACTCTGACATGCTTTGATATCCTTTGGATTGTTAGAGATTGTGTCTACAAAGTTGCTGTATTCCTCTGTAAACCCCTTAAAGGTATCTTTGAATTTCTTATCGTCAAGAAGAGAGAAGTCAAATGCTTTATCCTTCGCAACAACAGAAGCCATGATCTTGTCTAATTCCTCAAAACCTTCGGAGAGACCGTTGATTTCAGAAATCATCTCAGACTTTGTGAATGGTGCAGAAATATCTGTATTTCCTGCTTGCTGTTCTGCTTCTGTAAGCGCATAGATATGATCTGTTACTTCCTGTGCGGTCTTTCCGGTTGTGTCAAGAAGCTGTTTGTACTTCTCGTTCGATTCTAGTGTTTCCGGTGTGAGTGTTCCTGCACTTGCCATCTTGCTAAGTTCACGCTTTGCAGAGGTGAAGGAAGAATCATTCCAGTGTTTATCAAACTGGTCGGTGGAATCAGAAGAACCTCCATTGAAAAGGGCATTAATCTCATTTACAAGTTTGTCCACTTGTTCAATCATGTCTTTATCTGTAATAGAGTTCAGAGATGATTTGAATTTAATGAAGTCAGTGTCACTGTCTGCCAGACGGGTCTTTAATGTCTCAAGCTGTTTATCAATGACCGATAACTCACTGGTCTTATCATTGTAATCCTGTGACATGAAAACATCGTCCACATGCTCCGCTTTATACTTTGCAATCTCATCATTCAGCTCTTTCTGACGAGCTAGAAGTGTAGAATACTGTTCAATATCTTTCTCTGTCCGTTCCAGAGGATTTTCTTTTGAAGTGGAATAATCTGCAAGAGAACTGTTGGAATCCCATCCATCATACCGCTTTGTATTCGTCTCGGTGCCGAAGTAATCCACTGCCTTATCTCTGGCGGTATCACCCTGCATATTTTTAAGTGCCTGATAGAGTTCAATCTGCTGTTTCAGTTCTGCACTGGTAGCTTGAAGTTTATTGAGTTCTTCTTGTTCCACAAAGCTGAGATGATCCTTACCGTTCAGTTCATCAATCCGGGACTGGGTAGTCTTTAATTCATCGTTTAAGGATTCAAACTTTGATGCTGTCTCATCATATGTCTCTTTGGCATCCTCAGCCGCTTCTTTGGCTTTCTCAAGACGATGGACGTAGTTGTCGATTACTTCTGCACCCAGTTCAATCCCTTTTGTTAAAACCGTAATTCCGGCTGTAATCGCCGCTACAATCCCCATATTTAGCGCAACATTTAACGCTACTGTCTGGATCTTAAGCTTTAATGCGGCAGCAGAACCCATATTTAACGCCGCAGTATAACCAGTCATCCCGGCTTCTGCACCTTTAAGACCGGAGAGGTACTTCCTCATGTCGAGATCATCCGTTAGGGCATTGATCCGTTCCTGTGATACACACTGTTTCTTGACAAGCTCATTGTAATTACCGATGATGGATTCCGCATTTACGATTGGTTCTTTCACACTCTTATTAAAGATTCCACCAAACTTCTCTCCTGCTGCGGATGCTCGCTCCAACTCATCAGCTGTCTTACCAAGGAATGTAAGATCCGTACCGTTATTGTCCACAATACCGATGTTGTTACCTTTTAACGCACCGCCGATTGTAATTGCTCCTGCTGCGGTACTGAGGACTCCAAGCTTATCTACCACCTGTGAAATCACGTCAAGGAATCCAGATGCCGCATCTGTCGCACCTTTCAAGAACTCACTGTCTGCGATTGTAGATGCCAGATGTTCGTATGATGCCGTCATAGAGTTAATATGCGCTTCTACTCCCTCTGTGTAGGCTTCAAATTTATCCAGTGCTTCTGTCGTGGAATCTTCTGACACCTTCGTCAGTTTCTCAACCTTGTCCCAGTTTGAAAGAAGCACCGCACCTTTGTTCTGCTGATATGTTCCGAACATTGCTGTGTTGACAGCGTTACAGCTTGTCATACTTTGCCGCAAGTTCTGACAATACATCGCTGAGATCACGGAAGTCAGTCAAACCATCACGAATCTTAATTCCGATCTTTCCGAGGACAGTTTCCACATTAGAAAGATCCTCTCCGGTTTCGTAGTCGATGAACTTATTTGCTTTGATCTGAGAATATCTGGAAACAATACTCTTAATGGCATTTCCCAGTTCTTCATCGCTCGCCTGTGTGACGTCCTTGAGGGTGGCCAGCATACCAATCAGTTCATCAATGGAAACTCCTGCTTGACTTGCGGATGTTGCAGTTCTGCTCATGGATTCTGCCAATCCACCTGCATCGGAAGCTGACTCAAGATCGACTGCAGACAGCTTTGAAACTACCTCAAGTGCGCTCTGAGCTTCCAATCTATAACTATTCAGAATGGCCGTCAAATCTTCCGTGGCATCTGCCGCATCAATCATACCGATCTTGGAGAGGATCATGGAATCCTTTACAAGACTGTTCGCTTCTTCAATACTTTTACCCTGTCTTAACCATGCATCCGCACCATCAGCAATATCCGTAGTCGTTGCACCAAGCTCTTTTGCCATCTGATTATAGGTGTCAAGAAGTGCTTTTGTCTCTTCTCTGGTCGATCCTGTGGCAACTTGCAGATTAAATAAGGAGGTGTCCAGTTCTCTTGCTGTACCCACCATTTTCCTAAATGTCTGCATGGCCGCAGTCACGGAAATCACAGAAGATAACATCGAATCAAATTGTGATTTCATCTCCTGTGCTGCTTTAGACCCCGTAAGCCCCATTTGCTTCGCTTCCACTTGAATCTCATTAAGCTCATGCTTTAAGTTGTTAAAGTCCGCAGAATCGGCTGCTGAGAGCTTATATTTGATATCTGTAAGACGATCTGCGAACACTTTGGCAGCAGCAGTATTCTTATTCATCCAACTGTCAATGTTTGTGCCAAGAAGATTCTTGCCGGACTGTAACGCACTGTCTTTCGCAGTATTCTTCTGTTCAAGGGAGAGCTGTTTATACTTCTGTGTCACCTTATCCAGTTCGCCTGTAAGCTGATTGTAAAGCTTGATCTTCTGTTCTGGTCCATCAGTCTTATTGATGTCCTGTAAACACTGACGCATGGATGTAAAGGACTTGTTTACATCATCCGGGATCTGGAAATTCGCCCCTTTGAACTTCGTCTCAAGATATTCGATCTGCGCCGGAAGTTCGGAGAGATACTGCTTTAATTTTTCAGCCGCATTGAAGGATGCTTTCTTGCTGATCTCCGCATTAAATGCTTTCGCCTGTGCTGTGGCTCCATTAAACTTTGCAATCATTTGATCCAGACTGCCCTTGTCGGTAATATTGGAGAACTCAATCCCATCTACTAATGCTTTAAATGGATTTGCGGCGGAATCGCCCTGTAAGAATGACTGATATGTAGACTTTAAAGCTTCAAGTTTTTTCTGGTACTCTGCGGCTTTTACAGAAACTTCCGAGAACTCCTTGCCGGACTGGTCGATCAAAGATCCGCCTGTATACACATACTGTCCTAAATCGTTCATCATAAAGGAATATTTTTCTAAGATCCCTTGTCCACGGTCAAGTGTCGCATTAAATGAGGTCACATCTTCGTTTGCGTCTTTAAAGAACTGTAACTTGATATCCTTGTCTGAGATTCCAGCCAGTGCAGTAAAGTATTGCTTTACATCTGCTGTCAACTGTTCGATCCCGGTATGGTCGAAGGACGCATCAACTTCCATGAGGGATTTTTTGATATTGGAGACGTTCTTCTCGATCTCATCTGTTACCTGCGGCATCTGTGCTTTGATTTGCTCCCGCATCTGTCCGATACTGGTGATGATGTCAGACCACATATTTTCTTCAAAACCAGTGATCTTCTTCGGATCGACTGGCTCAAGTCTGTCAATATCTGCCCGGTATGCTTTCACAGCATTCACGATTTCCAGGAATTGCTCCGTCGGGTCTGCTGTGCCGGAAAAGATATCCTTATATTTATCTGCCATCTCTTGATAAATAGAATCCAACTCCGTGCCGGATTTTGCTTTATCGGTCACAAATTTTCCGGCGGAAACTTTTCTCATACTGTCCCAGTCTTTACCGAGATCAGTTTGTACGATAGATGGGATTTTTATTTTAGAAAGATTCTGAAAATAATTATAGAAATCATCATAGATACCCATACGGGATTGTAAGACGTTCGCATTTGATTTGACCACTTCACCAAGCTCATTAAAAATCTGCATGAAACGTGGATTTTCCTGCCCGGAGGACAACTCTCCAACTGATATCGTATATAACTGCTTGCAGGTATCTTTGATCTGACGCTGTGCTGACTTCGCCTTTATATTGAACTGATTGATAAGACTTGTTGCTAAAGCATCTCCGATCTTTTTTCCGGATTCTGCTGCTGTTGTCTTGCCGTTACCGATGTCCTTTAAGGATTTTACGATCTTCTCATCCAAGTCCACCGGAAGTGTGATCTTAATTCCGGCTGCGTTGAGTCGGTCTTGAATTGTTTGGATATCTTTTTTTAGATTTGCTAAGGACTCATCAATATTAAGTCCTGCTGATAATATAATATTGGCACCTGCCATGTGTCTACTCCTTATATAGAAGAAACCGGAAGCATGACACTCCCGGCTGTTAATTGCTACTGATTATTTTTGATAAACTGCACATCGAATGGATGAGCCACCTTGCGCTTATAATCTTCGATCCCTTTTTCGATGAAATGTGTTTCCGGCCTATAACCGAAATACGGGACATTTGCAAAACTGCCGTGTGTCTGCCATCCTTCATTTAAAAGCATTGCCACATCAACCGACTTGCCGTTTAATGATTGGTGAATCGCACCATCATCAAAAAGAACAGAAATACAGATTGCCGCACCGGAGGTCCCTATTTTAAGGACTGGTGTCTGGTCAATGTAGATGGAGTTGTAAAGATTATAAGTACGTTTATAGATTTTGGGGGAATATGACTCGTAGACTTCATCGAGTCGATACATGATACAGTCGGCAAGAATTGCCGCATGATGTTTTAGTTCGTCCGAAACTGATTTGCCGCTACTCGTCTTGAGCTTCGACACATCCAGATTTTTCAGTGCTTTCCTAAGATCTGCCATAAAATTAAAACCATGTTGGATATACAGATGTATAACCGTATGGATTTCTGCGTCCATAATCATACCACGATGATGGGTAATACCAATTTACAGATCTATTGGATTCTGACCTCCCCCATCGATTTGACGGGACAGCTTCTTCCTCTTTCTCCTCTGGTTCCTCCGGATCTTCTACCTCCGCAGGTTTCAAATTTTCTGACATTGCTTTTTCTAATTTTCTTAGCAGTGCGATTTCTACAAAAGCAGCATTGATATTAGCTCTACAGTTTTCCATCATGTTCTCAACGCTGTTTGGATTGTTAAGGAATGCTAACATATCATTAAGCGTACATTGTCCAAAGACTGCCAGCTCATCATCTGAAAATGCTTCTAATATCGTCAGCATTTGACTGTATGTGTATTTTCCTTCTGCTGCCTGTTCTGCTTCATTATTTGTGTTTGTAATATTGTCCATAAATTGTGATCCTCCTAATAATTCTTTAGATATGATTCAAGTCGTGCCGCAAGCTCCGGGTAAAGGTCAAACCTGCCGTTCTTGAACGCAGATAATGTAGATACATTGATATTGGTCATTTTTGAGATATAACACTGCTTTTCTCGCTCAAGCCGTTTTTTATATTCATCTCGTAATTGTTCCGGTGTCATCATTTTTATTTATTCCTTCCTTTATAATTGTTTGTATACACAGTTTTCTTCGTAAAAAAATATAAAGTTCTGGTCATCGTCCTGCCGCCTAATGGGAGATAACATATAACACACATGTGGGTTGAACATGGTAGAGGTCGGCAGCAGGACAATAACAGAACTTGTAATTGAATGTGCATTTGGTACTATACGGCGGAGCGTTTGTTTGAGGACGCTGTGATCCGCCGGAAGAAACAACGTACTTGACTTACGGTTCGTTCAGTTCCCCTTCATAGTGCGATATTGATTGATGTCATAAAACGCCGGAAAAATAGGCTTCAAAGTCATCTCACTTTCTTATTTTTGTGATTTTTTCACAAATAAATCAACAAAATCTTGTTTATTATTATCATATAATATTGTCAGCATAGAATTACAAATTTTTCTATTTTCATCTAAGAGCGCATATGTAATCAAATATCTCAGCGTGTTTCTTTGAATTTTTGTATTCTTGAAGGACTCACAAGTGTCTGCAAATGCACTATCCATATCAGCAGCATATGTTGCGGAGTTCTTATCCAACTGCTTAATCTTATCATCGTACTCTTTTATTTTCCCAATAACCGCCTTATACTGCTTTCTATTGGCATCCACCGTACTTTTATTATAGGAATAGAATAAATACTCCGGCTTCGTCTTTTTGTTGCTTTCCTTATCTTCCCGGAGATCTACAACTCCATCTTCGATGATCTGATACAAAAGATCCATCGGACAGTTATACGCTTTGATCTGCTCTGATCTGATGTTCTTCTTTTTATCCTTCTTTTTCTGGTCCTTATATTTCTGAATCGCAGCATAAAACACCGGGTACGGCTTTTCCTTCTTCATGCATGGCAGATTTCCGATCCGGTTAAGTTCGGTCTGGACATTGATGTCATAGGATCTTTTTGCCGAATCAATCGCCACCTGTGCCAGAACAGAGCAAATGATAAAAATATCTTCCAGACTTCTTGTCAAATCATCCTTTCCATGCTTCAAATGTCCTTTTTCCTCGAACCAGTAACTCAACGCCAACTGTGCAAGGTTAGAAGCATATCCTACATCTGTCTGTCCTCTGTGGATTGTATGATCCATCTCTGCAAAGCTGTCCATACTCATCGAATACTCACGCGATCCCTTTAATGGAACCTTGTTGATGATTGTCGGATATTCCATATATGCTTTTCTCGCAAGTTCCACAATATCCGGCTGAGATGTTGCATAGATGCTGTCGGAGTCTAAGTCTTGACTATTTAGTCTGTCCTGCACATCGGTTCCGATACCATTGATAACGATCACATTCTTACCGAGATCCGGGAAATACTTCCTCAGTGCCTCCGGGTAAACATTATGTAGGTGGACAATGTTATTAGGAGAATTGTGCGGTGACCGGAATCCCGCCAAATATTCACCCTTTGCAAAATGTTCCGTGTAACACTGAATCGCATCCTCTTCCAGATTGAAACATTCTTCCTGTCGCAGGTCGAAGGATTCCTTTTTCTTCTTGGTATTCAGTGTTACTGCCATCAGTAATGCAATAGGGTTCCCACAAATTACCAGATTGTCTCCCATGTGGAATAACTTTCCCTGTTGCAGTCGATCTTTCTTAAAATCACTGATCTTTCTTGCCCGTTGCTCCTTCCACCACTTCCAGTAAATCACATCCGGGTTATTTTCATATAGTGCGACCAATACGTTATTGATACTGTATCTGGCACTTCCAGTCGTTTTGAGGAAATCAATGTAAGCATCGGCATCCGTTTTCAGCGCGTTACAGTATTCCACGCTCGGCTCCGCAATCCTCTGTAACACCTCTTGGTCTGTCGTCAGAAGCGTATTGTTAATCTGGAATGAGGAACGCTGCACATCACCGTATTTACTGGCATGTTCCACTTTTACGATCTCAAATTCTTCGTCCTGCTTCTTCATCCATCTCTGCCAGTACCGGAATGCTCCTTCTTTCGTCCCATTCTTACTCATGATTTCCTTAAATTTCAGCCATTTCAAGGAATTATTCGTAACGATAACCTTAACATCTGTAACCTTCATCCTGCGTCCGAACATATCCTTCACCATCGCCGTCTCATATTCATCGCCATAATAGTCCTTGAACCATTCCTGCAGGTTTCCAACAAACAGACAGGACTTGAACATATGGCTACGACAGTACATAAAGCCGCCAATTCCTTCCGGCACAAGCGAACTGTCTACCAGTCCCATTCCATCCCACACAGTATTTTCTGCCTTAATGCTCTCGTCCTTGTAATCGACATAACAACATGATCTCTTTTTCACGTTCCCATCTGGATCTCTTGATTGCTTCATTGGGATCTCTTCCTCAATATCAAGTTCCTCTAAGCTCTGGAAATCCTCCTTGGCGATGTAAGTATAGTTTGGATGCTTCTCCAACTTTTTCTTATAAACCGTATATTCATGTCCATTCAAGATCTTTTCCAACTCCGGCCAGTCCTTTTCCCAACACTCTTCTTTATCAACCTTGACAGCGCACACCGGACGATCACTCTGTGTCTTCATATCCTCGACCACGAACATATTATCAATAGATAAGTTTACGAATCCTTGTGCTGTTGCTGTAATCAGCGGCGCATATGCACTCAGTTCCACAATCTTCGCCCCGTTGTCCGGCATCTTGTCCCATAGTCCCATTGTCATAAACTCCCGGTACTTCTTCAAAAGTTCATTCTTGACAAAGACACACTGCCCTTCTTTTGCTTTACCAGTGCTGCGATAGAGCATATTGTAGGTGATCTTCTTATCCTTGCCCGGAATCGGCTGACCTTCCTTATTATGTGTACGCCAGATGATCTCCACGCCGTCCTTATATGCATCTGATCGAAGCTGTTTTGTATATATACTCTCGTCCTTATGTTTATCAACTGTCGCATCGGCTTTCTTTTTCTTATCTGGCTTTTTCCCGGTGGACTCCTTCTCTTTCTTAGCCGCTTCTCTCTCCGCTTTTCTTCTTTCCTGTTCCGCCTTGGTAACTGGATCAATTACTGCATAATCAAACTTCATCATCACCAGATCATCTGATGTGTTCCTGCGGTTAGTATGGACTCCATGTTTCCGCGCGAATTTAGAAAATAGACTATCGTTGATCGTAGCTTTTCCGAAATACAATACCTTGTTCTCTCCCGCTACCGCATGGTTGACCTCGTAAAGCTGTGCGGCCTGTACGCTTCTGATCTTGAAGCCGATCCTTTCCTCCGAGTTCTTTCTTGATTCTTCTGTTGCTTTAATATTTATGGCAAATGCGCCCCCTTTCCTATTTGATATATTGTTGTTCTCTTTTTTGTGGGGAATTTGAAAGAAATTTAGAATGTTCTCCATCTATGCGGACGAGAGCCGTGATAACAAAATCACCTTTGACAAATTTGTCAAACCTGGTTCCAATTGCGTCCATATGGACGCATATGAGATCATCATGAAATATAAAGTGCGAGCATCCTCCGACCAAATGGACGGAGGGTCAACGGATTACACCTCTGGATCCGATGTGTCCAAATGAACAGAACGGTAAATCTTCTTACTGTTTTCCAAAATTTCTCCACCACATCATTCACCTTCGGCTTGTTCTTATTCTGCAACTCCTTGTAACCGGCACTGATCTTTGTTTCACCAGTCATTACACGCTGTTTTAGATCCTCGTCATCGGAATTAAGAATTTTTGCGCCCATACGATAGGTAGTTCTGGAGACTCCCGCAATATTTGCGAGTTCTTGCGTTGTGTCGATAGTAGAATCAACCTTTGACAAATTTGTCAAACCTTGATTTTTCTTAAAGTCTTCGGATTTTCTGTCTCCACCCGTGGCAAGTTTTAAATTCTCCCTCGCCTGTTTCTCATAAATCGGTCTGTACTTTTCCGTAGCGGCGATTTTCTGAATCGGTGTCAGATTTCTTCTCCCCAACTGGATATCAAGCATCCAGCGCATGACTTCTTCCTTTGTCTCATATGCAAGTGTTCCGATTGTATAATCAATGTTGTGTTTCCGGCAGATCGAATAGCGGTTATGTCCGTCTACGATGAAACCGTGCCATTCCATAATCGGAAAATTGCGATCGAAGCCGTTGTCTACAATATTCTTTTCAAGCTGCTTATACTCATCATCCGCGAGGGGCGGCAGTAAATCTCTCAGCTCTGGATCAATTTTCAGTTCTTTCATGAGTTGTTGTCTCCTTTAAAAATGTATTTCTTCTATCTTCACTCCACAAAATT
>ERZ773269.2527-NODE-2527-length-13827-cov-8.969068_pt1 | contig 13827 bp, 16 predicted proteins | sample MGYA00511958_ERZ773269 | MGnify/ENA primary metagenome ERZ773269 (study PRJEB29015, sample SAMEA2737761) | human gut metagenome | biome: human gut; feature: human-associated habitat; material: faeces | place: China | collected 2012 ... | reverse complement strand
AAAGTCTGGCTGCGATGGTGAAACGTGTGGAAAAATTTGCTCCGGAATCCCGCGGGATGATGCAGGAACTTCTGACAGCAATCTGCGGAGGCTGGCTCGAACAGCTCCAGGCAGATACGAAAGACAAACTATCCGTACTTCCGTTAAGCTTTTCTGCCTTTGCGCTGTCATTTCCATTATCTGAACTGCTGCTTCCACAGCCTGCTAATGCTCCTACCATACATACTGTACTTAGCGCAATAGCTACACTCTTTTTCCAATTAAATTTTCTCATAATCATCCTCACTTTTCCTTCTGACTGCCTTCTGACTGCTTATGTCTGATTTTTTCAATTTCTAATCCGTATCTGATTTCTTATATCTAATCAGCTTTACAGTCTGTTTTTCAAACTATTGTTTTTATCAACTGATTACAAGACTTAAGCCATAACAGGTGTTACGTACCATCCGTTATCAACTTTACCTGTACCTCATTGACAGTTAACAGAATAACAACGGTATGTAAAATGTAATACCATGTGCATGGGAAATCTGTGTAAAGTATTCGTAAATTGATATAAGCTGCAAAAAAAATATCGCCAGCCATAAACTGACTGACGATACAAAAATGTATTATTTATCTTTTAACTTAATTATTGCACGTAATTATTGCAATGCTGCCTTCCTGCTTAATACTCTGTATTCAATAAACTTTTCTAATATAAACAGGCAGCCTATAATCAAAGGCATAAAGACACTTATATCTATCAGGCTTCCACCTTGATTATCCGGATCTATTACTCTTATAAATATAGCTGCCATCTGCCCTGTTATAACGAAGGGGGCTACTATACGTGCTGTTAATATAAGCTTTACACGCCTTAACACTGATATATCCACAGGTATGTACCTGTATTTTTCAAATATATTAACGCTCCTTCCGTTTTCTCTCACATATGAAACATATGCAGTCACGCCCTGATATAAAACAAATATAAATACTGTCAACGAAATAATAACCCTCTTATCGTCTGATGAATAATCATACTTAAAACCAAACATAGCTGACATAAATACACTAAAAATCAAAATAAGATAAATAGCTATATATGTTCCTTTTGTTTCTTTTACCATACGTTTTTTCCAGTTTTCCCGTTCTGCTTTTAACAGCATTTTTATACCTGTGTCCATATACTCCCTCTTTTCTGCGCTTATTTTTTACAGTTTCTTTTTGCCATTTTTTGCATATTCTACATGACACATATCTGCATCATTCTATATAGCTTCCCTAAGTGAATATCTCCCCTCTTCCACATCCATAATATAATCAGCTATCTTGGAAATGTCTTCATCAAGATGTGTTGCCATAAGAATAGTCATATCATATTCAGCTATGAATTCCTGTAATATCTTTAGAAAATCATCTCTGAATACAGGGTCAAGATTGGCAGTCGGCTCATCCAGTAATAACACCTGCGGTCTATATGCTACTGCAAATGCAAGCTGATACTTAAGCATTTCTCCTGTTGACAGATTTCCTAAGCTTCTGCCTGAATTAATATTCAGATTTTTAAGCATTTTACGATATTCATCGCTGTTCCAGTTTTTATAAAATGGTGCATACAGCCTTTCATTTTCATATGCATCCTCTTCCATAAAAAATGTTCTCTCCTGCGAAACAATGCCTGTTATATTTTTTATCTGTGTTCTGTTCTTTACCACATCAATGCCATCTATGTAAATATTTCCCTGCATTTTATCATACATCCCAAGAAGCATACGAAGCATTGTTGATTTACCTGCTCCGTTATCTCCCTGTATGCCCACGATATAGCCTTTAGGAATATTTATAATTGCCGGCTTTATAGAAAACTTTCCTAACTTTAACGCTGCATTTTCAATTCTTATTATAATTTCTTCCATCACTTTTCCCCCAGCACACGAACCATATCAATCACATCCTCCAAGGTCATGCCCGCATTGACACATTCCTCTAAAATATCTGACATACGTTTTTCTATATTCATCATCTGTTTTTCTCTTAAATGGTCATTTTTCTGCTCGCATACATAAAATCCCCTTCCGGGAACAGACTCAATAACGCCTTCCTTTTCCAGCTCCTCGTAGGCACGCTTTGTTGTAATAACACTTACAGCAAGCTCTTTTGCAAGCACTCTTATGGACGGCATGCCTTCCCCAGCCTTAAGCTCACCATTTATCACCGCATCCCTTATCTGATTGACAATCTGTTCATATATTGGCATATTTACTGTATTTGAAATAACTATTTTCATATATAACCTCTATTATATTTTTTAATATACGCAGCAATACTGTCTAGTTCTTACGCTTTATATGCCGCTATAAGTGTACTTTTCCTTCATCTGCCTGTGTATTCCATGAATACACAGGCAGCTTCTCTTTGACATATTCGTAATCTGCCATACTGCTAAACATTCTATCCTGATACTTTATCCTGCATACCAGAATAAGAATCACAGAACTTATTAAAACCAATAAGACAATAATTATATTAACGCTCTCTGTACCTGCTGTCTTATCTGTCTGTACAGCCCCAATAAACATTAATATCATAACAAGCTTTAAACCAACTGTTGACCAGTATCTATACACACTATTTTTAACTATATAATTCCCAACACATTTGAAGGGTTTTGTAATCCTCCAGGTGGTGATTGGAGTGGCATATCGCTAATAAACAATAACGATCCTGAAATCGGAACAGAATTTAGATGGCTGACCTTACCCCGTGTGAGTGACAGCAAAAGGCCTGACCATATTACCGTTCTATTCAATTTATTTGAAAAACCATTAATAATATGCACCGAATCAAAGGAATTACCAAGAAAATTGGAACCAAACATTGGACCAGCGTTAACAAAATACATATTTGATTTGCTATCTTATCCGCCTAGTGTAGAGCGTCAATTAAATTCAGATGTTTGGACCATTTCTACATCAACAGTATCTGTATCTGATTTTGCTTGTGCTTCTATAGGATGCTTTTTTGTCCCTAGCAATTTTGATTTATCTACTATTTCAAGCAAATGTAACTGTGATGTATTGATAGGATTCAATATAGATAGCAGTACCTCTCGTTGCAAGGTACAAATCAAAGGTTTTTCCTCTATTGGTAACACTTTAGCTGAATATCTAATCAACATAATCCAACATCGTAATTCACCTATCAACATCTTCGATATCTTTTAAATTTGTTTTACGAACTGGTAAGAGATTTTCTCTTACCAGTTTAAATATAAGGCTTCATACACTTGCTCATTGCTTTTATCCATAACCTTTTTGAATGAAGAATTCCCTGATGCCAAAAAGAACTTCTTCACATACAGTTCTTTTGGTATACCTGTCTCATATTCTTTATCACCACGTATTCCATCAAATGACAATACATATCTAATTCCTTTTTTATTCAAATCGTCCAGATACTCATAAAACTCTTCATAATCAATAGTTCCGTAATATCTTCCCTTAGTATTTTCATACGGAGGATCTAAGTAAATTATATCTTTTTTTGTTGCTGTTTGTGTCGTTTCTCTGTAATCACCACAGAGAAATTGAACATTTAGAATTCTTTCATGCCAATCCAATACAATTTTTCAAAACGTTTAGGGTCTATTCCTTTTCGCGTATGATGAAAAGAATTATTAAACTCACCTTCTGTATTGAACCTTATCAATCCATTTACACAAGTACGAGATAAAAACAGTAAATCCAACGGTGACTTATCTGCGTTAAACCTAGAACGTATGTCATAATAAACTTCATAGCCGTCTTTTTGCAAACGATTCCATTCCTCTGAATAATAACTTATCACTTCCCGCGGACTGCTTTGAACCATCTTCCAAAATCCAATTAATGGTTCACAAATATCACCACAAATAGCATTGGACGGATTAACTGCATACATAACAGATCCTCCGCCTAGAAACGGTTCATAATAACAATCAAATTGTTCAAAGCGCTTAATTATTTCCTGTGCCTGTGACCTTTTACTGCCGCTCCATTTAATTACCGGTTCCATTCGCATTATCTTCACACACACCTTTCTCAAATAAACTAATTTGAACATTCTCTCTTTCACAATGTTTTAATCTTTCTAATGAGATATTATAGTATTCCTTATTTATTTCAAATCCACAATAGTTCCTTCCACACATTTTTGCAGCTACACACTCACTTCCAGAACCACTAAATGGTGTAAATACCATATCACCTTCTTTTGATGATGCCAAAATTATTCTTTTCAATAATCTTATTGGCTTTTGTGTTGGATGTTTTCCATATGCCAACTCTTCCCTGGATTTATTATTTGGAACATCCCATACGGTTCTCATTTGTTTACCCGGCTGCTTAATCAAATCTTCCGGAAAATCCGCATTCTTTATATATTCATAATTATAGTAATACTGTCTTTTTTTTCCTCCGGTATGTGCCCATAAAATAGTCTCATGACTAGCTGTGAACCTCCTGCCTGAAAGGTTCGGAAATGCATTACGCTTAAACCATACAATCTCGTTAATTATTTCTACTTCCAACATTTGACAAATGACATTGATAATTCCCATATTATGATATGTTCCAAAAATCCATACAGAACCAGTGGGTTTTAAAATTCTTTTCACTTCTGATATCCATTGAATTGTGAAATTCCAGTAATCTTCAAAGGACATATCGTCCCAATCAACCATTACTTTATTCCAATTTCCTCCCATTCCCTTTAAAACAACACTATTATCCCATTTCCACTTTGCACCTTTAGACAGATTATACGGTGGATCGGCAATAACCAAATCTACTGAATTATCTGGCATACCTTTCATTCCTTCAAGACAATCCACATTAAAAATAGTGTTTATATAATCATTAATCATTGCAACATACCTTTCTCTAGTTATTCAAGTAATACAATGCAGGATTCTTTAAAGCAGGCACTCCCACGGCCAATGCTTGAAGCACTCCATGCCGGCCACAACCAATACATGCCGGTTGTTTTAGATGATTTTACCACATTTTTGCAGTACAAACTGGCTGAAATCTTTATGAAAAATCCGGCTAAAGACGACTGCATCCGGGCGCTGTGCGGTTATGCCGACACCACGCCGGAACTTGCAAGCCGCATTATCAGTTTGCATGCACCTTCTGACACTTTTTCACAACTGGTTTTGAAGGTAAAGAGCCGTCAGTATACGTATTCCCGTGTCTGCCGCTGTCTGATGCACATTGTATTAAATATTGATGCCGGTATGCCGGAAAGATACCGCACACTGCCTTATGTGCGTATTCTGGGATTTGATAAAAAAGGACAGGATTACCTTTCTTTTATCAAGAAAAGCTGCCCTGTCCCGCTGATTACCAAAACCGCCGCTTCAAAAGCGCTGCTTGGTGATGATATTTTTAGTACCAATATTTATAATCTGGCTGTTTGCCGGAAATTCGGCACAATAATTCCCGATGAATTTCATCAAAAAATTTATATTAATCCCCGTTTCTAAGCAGTCTGTTTCAAAGGGTCGATGAGAAATTCTCAAAGGCGGTTTCTCATCTGCCATCACAGATTTTTTCAAATAATTCCCGGTAAGCCGCCGTCAGCCGGGCAAGATTCCAAGCCGCATTTGCCGGGCTGGTTGACGGCATTTTTATAATTTCCCGCTTTGTAACCGGATATACGTATTTCTGATACAGTTCATATGCCTTTGTACCGTTTGCAGCTACCGCCAAAAGGTGTGTACGTGCAAAAAGCTCCGTAAAATCATTCGGCACAACATCTGTGATACTGCTGTCTGACGAACCTTCAATGCTGCAGCTGTGAATCACATCCCAGACCGCAATATGATTTTCCAAAAGAAAATTCTTTTTTTCTTCAATCGTTTGCGGCTGGGTCGAATCCATGACTGCCGCCATCACTTTCCAGAAGCGGTTCTGCGGATGTCCGTAATAAAAATGATTTTCTCTGGATTTTACAGAAGGAAATGTTCCCAAAATCAAAATCTTTGAATTCTCATCGAAAACCGGTTCAAATGTATGTGTAATATTTTTAAATTCCTGCATACTTCTATGCCTTTCCTAAATCAAATGCTGGATTCCTGCACAGATTTTCTTCGCCACTTCAGGATTGTTCATTGTATACAAATGGATTCCATGCATATCATTTGCCAGCAAATCCAAAATCTGGTTCACCGCATAATAAATACCCGCTTCCATCATTGCCGGTTTATTATCGGCATAGCGTTCCACGATTTTTTGCAGGGAATCCGGCAGAGTCGCCCCGCACATTTTCACCATGCGCTGAATCTGTGTGGCACTGGTAACCGGCATAATGCCCGGTGTCACCGGCACGGTAATCCCGTTATTTTTACAATCGGAAGCAAAATCATAAAACAGGCGGTTGTCAAAAAAGAGCTGGGAAAGCAATAGTTCTGCCCCTGCATCGACCTTTGTTTTTAAAGCTTTTAATTCCTGCATATGACTTTCCGACTCCGGATGGTCTTCCGGATAACACGCTCCTGCAACGCAGAAATCGCCCTTTTTCTTCATATATGTAATCAAATCTGACGCATGTTTAAAATCTTCCTTTTCGGGAATATCAGGATTTCTGTCACCACGCAGTGCAAGAATATTTTCAATGCCCTCTGCCTGTAACTGTCTTGCAAATTCGTCAATTTCCTGTCTGTCATAGCAAAGGCAGGTCAGATGAACGACCGGCTCAATATGATAATCCTCTTTGATTTTCTTTGCCAGTTCTATTGTTTTATTTTTATTGGCACTTCCGCCCGCACCAAAGGTCACGCTGATAAAATCCGGCTGTACCTCGCACAGTGCTTCCAATGTGCGGTCTATATTTTTTAATTCTTCTTCCTTTTTCGGCGGAAATATTTCAAATGAAAGTACCGTCTTTTTATTTTGATAAATTTCTGTCAATTTCATAACCTGTTCCACCTTATCTGTATATAAATGCCGGCATTTTCCTGCCCACTGTCTTTTCATCCATGCCATAATCTGCATTTCTTTGCGGTCTTTGCATTTTTACAGAAAGGCTGCCGAAAAAACTATGGTCAGAACGCATCCCCAACTGTTTTTTCCTGCAGCCTGTCATCTGTTAAATCATTTAGTTTTTAAAGCTGTGAATTGGAGCCGGGATTCTACCCTGTCTGTTCACAAATGCGGAACAGTCAAACTGATTCACTGGCATAATTGGAGCATAACCTAAAAGTCCTCCAAACTGTACCGTATCACCAACGCCTTTACCGATTACAGGAATAATGCGGACTGCTGTTGTCTTCTGATTTACCATACCGATGGCAGACTCATCTGCGATGATACCTGCCAGTGTAGTCGCCTTGGTATCTCCCGGAACTGCGATCATGTCCAGACCAACAGAGCATACACAGGTCATGGCTTCCAGCTTCTCCAGAGTAAGAGCTCCCTCGTTTACCGCATCGATCATTCCCTGATCCTCGCTGACCGGAATAAACGCACCGCTGAGTCCGCCCACATAGGAGGACGCCATGATGCCGCCCTTCTTAACCTGATCATTTAACATTGCCAGCGCTGCTGTTGTACCCGGGGCACCGCTGCGCTCTAAGCCGATCTCTTCCAGAATCTCCGCCACACTGTCTCCGACTGCCGGAGTCGGTGCCAGCGACAGATCAATGATGCCAAACGGAACGCCCAGACGTTTGGACGCCTCCTGTGCTACCAGCTGTCCAACACGGGTGATCTTGAACGCCGTCTTCTTGATCGTCTCACACAGCACCTCAAAGTTCTCGCCACGTACCTTTTCCAGAGCCGTCTTTACAACTCCCGGACCGCTGACGCCGACGTTGATGATCGCATCCGCCTCAGTCACGCCATGGAATGCACCTGCCATGAACGGGTTATCATCCGGCGCGTTGCAGAATACAACCAGCTTCGCACAGCCGAGGGAATCATTGTCCTTCGTTGCCTCTGCGGTTGCCACAACCATCTCGCCCATCAGACGGACCGCATCCATGTTAAGACCTGTCTTGGTAGAACCGACATTGATGGAGCTGCACACACGGTCGGTGCAGGCAAGTGCCTGCGGGATCGAGCGGATCAGAAGCTCTTCCGCCGGTGTCATTCCCTTGGAAACCAATGCGGAATAGCCGCCGATAAAGTTGACGCCCACTTCTTTCGCTGCCTTATCAAGTGTTTTCGCAATCTCTACAAAATCCTCGCTCTTCTTGCAGGCACTTCCACCTACCAGCGCGATCGGAGTAACCGAGATACGTTTATTGACGATCGGAACCCCAAATTCACGTCCGATGGCATCGCCGGTCGATACAAGATCTTTCGCATAAGTTGTAATCTTATTGTAGATCTTCTCATTCATCTTCGCCAGATCACTGTCCACACAGTCTAAGAGGCTGATACCCATCGTGATCGTCCGCACATCCAGTTTTTCATGCGCGATCATGTTATTAGTTTCCAGAACTTCCTGCATGTTAATCATTGGTTTTACGTCCTTTCTGAAAATATTTGCTTAGATTCTGTGCATACTGGTAAAAATCTCTTCTCTCTGACAGAGAATCTTTACGCCGATCTCCTGTCCCAGCTTGTCCAGCTCATGCGCCATATCATCAAAGGATGTCTTGGAACCGGAAATATCCACGATCATCATCATGTTGAAATATTCCTGCAGGATCGTCTGCGTGATGTCAAGAATGTTCATGTTGTGGTCAGCCAGATAATTACACGTTTTTGCAACGATACCGACGCGGTCCTGTCCAACGATAGTAATAATAATCTTACTCATAGGTTTCATCCTCCTGTGTGCTCTCCGTCCTATGGCGGAAATGTTTTTATGACTTACTAATTTCTATAAAAACTCAACTGCCATCCGGCTGCTGACTTTTACACCTAAAATGATATTCCGTTACTGGACACGTATGCGTGTACAGTAACGATATTTCTGTCAACCCCACACGTTTGTCCATGCCTCCAAGCCATAACCCCAAATATATCTTCTGGCTTGTTTTCAGACTTTGTATAACCAATTTTAATACTTTTACGTCTTCTACACCGTCACAATCTGCGACACTGCATCGCGTTTTGCCACTGTGATCGGGAAATCATTCGCCTTATACGGCGTATCTCCCTCTGTGATCTCCAGACGCACCGTCTCATATGCCAGCTCTTCGTAATTATTTTCCTTACTCAGATGCCCCAGGAAAATGTGCTTCAAATTGTCATGCAGAATGGAACTTAAAAGCCGCCCCGCATTTTCATTGGAAAGGTGTCCGTAATCGCCTAAGATACGACGCTTCAGGTAATACGGATACGGTCCTGCCTCCAGCATTTTGACATCGTGGTTGGCTTCCAGCAAAATCGCATCCAGCCCCTGCAGATGGTCAATGATGTACTGGGAATAATGCCCCATATCCGTCGCCACCGCCACCGATCTTTTTTCATTCTGAACCCGGTAGGCAACAGGATTCGCTGCATCATGGTCGATCCGGAACGGTTTGACTTCCAGATCTCCTACCATAAAATCAACATCCGGCGTAATCGGGTGCATCAGATCTTCCGGAATCTCGCCAAGACTCTTGGAATCCTGAATTTCCTCTAATGTCTCTTTTGTGCTGTAAATAGGTGTGCCATATTTGCGCGCCAACACGCCGAGCCCTTTGATGTGGTCGGAATGTTCATGCGTGATGAGAATTCCATCCAGTTCCCGCGCATTCAGCCCCAGGTCATTTAACCCCATCTCAATACGCTTGTTGCTGATCCCCGCATCCACCAGAACGTGGGTGTTGTCGCTTCCTATATAAATACAATTCCCGCTGCTGCCGCTGGCAATACTAACCATCCGCATATGTATCCTAATCCTCTTTTCCTAAAAATGACGCTATCTGCTTCCGAATATCCTCAATCCCGCCGTTGTTGTCCAGCACACGCGTCGCAAAACTCCGGTAATCGTCCTCGGATGCCTGATTTGCCATGATGCCCCGGCATTTTTCCTCGCTGTAGCCGCGGCTTGCCATCAGACGCTTGATGCGGTTCTCCACCGATGTGTATACATACCAGATTTCATCAAACATCGCATTATGGTCGTCATCATAGAGAGCTGCCTCCACAACGATGATCTCCTTGTCGGAATGGTTGATCGCATAGCGGATCTCCTCCCACGCCATCGGGTGGATGATGGCGTTCATCGTCTCCACCGCCTCTTTATTCTGGAAAATAAGCGCCGCCAGCTTTTTGCGGTCAATGCTGCCGTCCTTATTTAAAAAGGAATCACCCAACGCCTCTACCACATGCTGATAGCCTTTCTTACCCGGCTCCATGAGCTGGTGAGCCACTTCATCTGCCTTAATAATTTCCGCGTCAAATTCCTCCTGCAGCACACGCAGGACCTCACTCTTACCGGAACCAACGCCTCCGGTAATACTGATTATCTTCATGTTTATCTGTACCTTTCCATTATTTCGTTTCAAACCACGAATTTCCCATCTTCATATCGATTTCCAGCTCCACCTGCAGCTGCGCCGCACGTTTCATCTCCGTCGCCAGAATCGACTGCACCTGTTCCAGCTCTTCTTTCCAGGTTTCAATCAGGAGTTCATCGTGCACTTGGAGGACAATGCGGGAACGCAGTCCTTCGCGGCGCAGGCGTTGATCGACGCGGATCATCGCAATCTTGATAATGTCGGCTGCAGTTCCCTGAATCGGGGAATTCATCGCCACACGCTCACCGAACGAACGCTGCATAAAATTGCCGGATTTCAGCTCCGGAATCGGTCTCACGCGCCCATACATAGTCTTGACCTCGCCGTATTTCCTGCCCGTTTTTACCAGACCATCGAGAAAACGTTTGACATCCGGGTAGGTTTCAAAGTAGCGCTCAATGTACTCGGTTGCTTCCTTGCGGGAAATACCGAGATCTTCGCCCAGCCCAAACGCGCTGATACCATATACGATACCGAAATTGACTGCTTTTGCATTGCGGCGAAGCTGCGGTGTCACTTCCTCAAGCGGCACATGGAATACCTGCGACGCCGTGATCGCGTGGATGTCCTCCGCCTGTCGGTATGCCTGGATGAGGTTCTTGTCATTCGACATATGCGCCAGCACACGCAGCTCAATCTGGGAATAATCAGCGTCAACCAGCACACAGCCCTCGCGCGGTACAAACAGCTTCCGGATCTCGCGTCCCAGCTCCATACGCACCGGAATGTTCTGCAGGTTCGGCTCTGTACTGCTGATACGTCCTGTCGCTGTGATCGTCTGGTTAAAGGTTCCGTGGATTCGTCCGTCCTCCCGGATAAATGCCCCCAGCCCGTCCGCATAGGTCGATTTGAGTTTCGCCACCTGGCGATAGTCTAATACTTTCCGCACAACCGGATACTCCGGCGCCAGTTTTTCCAGCACATCCGCCGCCGTCGAATAGCCGGTCTTCGTCTTTTTGCCGCCCGGCAGGGACATTTTTTCAAATAAAACCTCACCCAGCTGCTTCGGGGAATTAATATTAAATTCACAGCCCGTCTCGGCGTAAATCTCCTGCTCCAGTTTCTCTACCTGCGTCTGGAGGCGTTCGCCGTAGGCTTTCAATTCCTCCCGGCGCACCTGAATACCTTCCTCTTCCATATGGTAGAGGCTGTAAATAACCGGCATCTCTATCTCATAAAAGAGATGCATCATTCCATGTCTTCGAAGCTGCCCCAGCAGGATTTCCCGCGATTTCCACGCCGTATATGCCATGTAGCAGACACAATTCAACGCTTTCTCCGGCATTGTCTCAAATGCATCCGACAGCGCCGTTTTTCCAAGCAAATCGACCTGTGACGGCACGGTCATATCCAGGTAATCGCGCGCCAGGTCATCATATCCATAGGTATCCTTGAGCGGATTTAACAGATACGCCGCCACGCCTGCGTCCATAACCGCACGGTTTCCTTCTGCATTCCGGATGCCGTCCACGATCCGGCGGCTGTGATTTTTAAGAAATGGAAGCTGGATCTTGAGATCCAGAACCGTCACAGACGGAACCACCTCCATCAGGCGTTCCAGCTCCTCCGCCAGATACTGTCCGGTCAGGAACCCAACCGCCGGGATCGCATAGATCGATGTCCCATCCAGGCAGAGTGCCAGTGCTACAACCTCTCCTTTTTCAATCACCAGCTGCGCGCCGATCTCCTCCGTGCGCTGTGCACGGTCAAAAATCACCTGTGCCTCGCCAAAATCATTTACCAGACGGAAAGATTTTTCCATTTCTGATGACGCAAAGGCGTCCTCACCAAATTTCTGCAGAATGGACTTAAATTCCAGCTGCTTCATATACTGATATGCCTCCGGCGTGTAAAGCGAATCCAGCTTCGCCTCCTCCAGCGAAAAACCAATCTCGCAATTGATGCGGATCGTTGCCAGATCCTTGCTCATCTGCGCCATGTCATAATGCTCCCGAAGCGCTTTCTGTGCGCGCGGCGGCTTTACCTCATCAATGTGTGCATATGCATTCTCAATGCTTCCGTAGGTGGTAATCAGGCTGGTTGCCGTCTTTTCACCGATCGATGGCACGCCCGGAATATTATCCGAAGTATCGCCCATCAGCGCCTTTACATCAATAAATTCGATCGGTGTCACCTGATACTCCGCCTTCACATCCTCCGGGTAATAGTCGCGTATCTCCGTCGTACCTTTCGAAGTACGCGGCATCCGAATCTTAATGTGCGTATCTGCAAGCTGCAGCAGGTCACGATCTCCTGATACGATAGAAACCTCCACGCCCTCCGCCGCACAGCGTTTCGCGATTGTTCCCAGAATATCGTCTGCCTCATACCCCGCCTTGGTAAGAATCGGCACGCCCATCGCTGTCAGCACTTCCTTCATCACCGGAACCTGCTCATGCAGCTCCTGCGGCATCGGTTTTCTCGTTCCCTTGTATGCCGCATACATTTTGTGACGGAATGTTGGCTCTTTCAAGTCAAATGCCACTGCCAGATAGTCTGCCCCCTCATCTTCGATCACCCGGAACATGATATTTAAAAATCCGTACACTGCATTGGTGTGGAGTCCCTTCGAATTTGTCAACTCCGGCACCCCGTAAAATGCCCGGTTGAGTATACTATGACCATCTATCAGCACTAATTTGCCCATCTGTTTCCGTCTCCTGTTCTATCACTTGTTGCTTTTTTCTATGGTGCCAGCCAAATCCTGACCTGTAGCATCACCGTCACCAATACCGCCATCACGCCCAGCGTATTGACCGCATACTCCATTTTCCGGAAGCGCCACATCCGGCGCACGCGGGCATATGACTCAGCGATCCGCTTCTGCAGTGCGCCCATGATATCAAAAGTACCCGATCCGGTGTCCAGCTGTTTCAGTCCGACATCTACCATAAAATAAATTTCCAATTCTTCCTGACAGTTGCGGCAATGTTCCAGATGCTCCAGAAACGCTTCCAGCTCATCCCCGCTCAGTTTATCCTGGATATACGGCGTCACAAGACGCTCCGCTTCCCGACAGGTCACAGACGCCACCTCCTTTTCCAGTCTGTCATTCCATATGAATTATCATTCACGCATGACGCGTTCATAAACCCATTTGAACCTAATCATACCTTATTTTAATGAAACACGCAAGCCCCTGCGAATGCTTCGCTTCTTAATTTCAAAACAAACAAAAAAACAGTTGCAATCTGTCTCCAATTTTGGTAAGATAAAAAGCGTCGATAGACAGCCGGCTTGTCGGAATGGCAGACGAGGTGGACTCAAAATCCATTGGTGGCAACACCGTGCGGGTTCAAGTCCCGCAGCCGGCAGATTTGAAAGCCCTTGAAAATATTGGATTT
>ERZ773269.2518-NODE-2518-length-13875-cov-2.746020_pt1 | contig 13875 bp, 12 predicted proteins | sample MGYA00511958_ERZ773269 | MGnify/ENA primary metagenome ERZ773269 (study PRJEB29015, sample SAMEA2737761) | human gut metagenome | biome: human gut; feature: human-associated habitat; material: faeces | place: China | collected 2012 ... | reverse complement strand
AAAAGAATAAGTAGCAAAAAAAAGTCGTATATGCCGCTGCTTGATATCCGAAAATATTAATAAAAATATAGTTCAGTATCAAATTTAAAATTGCACAGAAGATAGACGGAATAACAACTGTAAGCTTTCTCTCATAATATTCTTGAAGTCTTGCAAAAAGCTGAAATAGGTAATTAAAAAATACGCCTATACAAATTGGTACAATAACAGTAGCACTTTCAATATATTTCTTTCCTCCAAAAATCAAAACCACTTCTTTGCTAAACAGCATCAAGCACCCTAGCATAACTGCCACAAATAGTAAAACTTGATTCGCTACAATTGATAGGCGCTCATAATTTTTAGCTTTTATTTGTTGATATTGATATGGAGCAAATGATGAATTCAAAGCTCCTGTTATTAAATTAATCAGTGATCCAACTGAGTAAGAAACACTATATATCGCTACATCACGTGAACCACACATATAATTTATCATCAATTTATCGGAACTTTGTAATACAAACTCTGACAAGTAATGCGGCAGTAAACTAACGCAAAAAACCAATGCAAATGACCACATTTTTTTATTATAAACTGTATGGTCATGTTTAAATATAGATATATAGATTCCTAATCCAATAATCGCAGTTACTATGCTTTGTGGAACCAGCCGACCTTCAGCAGTATCAGATACGAAAAGTACACACAATACTCCCAGTAAAGACGAAACCGCGGTGAGAAAAACCGTAATTATAATCAGGCTTCGATATTCATATGTGTACCTTTTATAAACTTGCCAACAGTGAATGACTGCTTGGGCAATAAAAGTCACAAATAGGCATATAACCAAGGTTTTTGACATTTGCATCCATCTGGATATTTGATCTACAAAAGCTAGAGACGCAATAAACCATACTAGTGTAAGAATTAAACTAAGTCCGCTTACTGCTGATAAAACTTGTTCTTTATTGTCATATTTGACATAAAGATTCATCATTGCCTTATATAAAGACAATGTGGTGATTAAAATCAAGACATTCTGCCACGATGTAAAAGTTGACACCAGACCGTACTGTTCTTCCGATAATACTCTGGTAAATATTGGTGTCGTTATCATGGTGATACCACGTTGCATGAAATTACAAATGGTAAACCAAAAGCCAGCCTTTACCGGCAATGACATATTTTTATATTTCTTTTGAAATATTGTCCATATATTACTTACTCTATTCACGGTCATGTGGGCTACCTTCTTTACATCTTTTCCTTCAAGAAAATTTGTAGTTCCTCCGGTGTCCCAAGAACATGAACTTTATCAGCATCTACAATGCTGATAGTAACATCCATGCCTTTCTCAATCATATAATTATAAAGAGGTGCGATATATTTTTCGTTTTTTTCCATGTGACTGTCGTCCACATAGTATTCCTGATATAAATCTTTATAAAGTTTGGCCGAAGAAAAATAATATGCTCCTAAGGTGCAGTTGTCGGAAATTCTCACTTTTTCCCGCACTTCTATGACTTTTCCAGCATTGTCAAGTTTTGCAAAACTCCAGTGGTCACCTTCCGCATGGAAACATGGGATGTGTCCATCTCCCGAAATATCCTCATATTTCATTTCACCAGGCTCAACATAAGTGTCAATATTGTAAACCATAATTGCATCATTTGGATCACAATAAGGAATTGCCAGCATACATGTAGTAGCCTGCCCATCTGTCATATGATTAATTTCCACGATTTTCACATCATGTATTCCATATCTTGCGCAATGTTCTTTTATAAACGCCTCTGCATCATCTTCTTTTCTTACCACAAACACATATCTGCTTACATTTTTGTTATATCCAATCAGACTATCCATTGACCAATCAAAAAGGGTTCTCCCTTTTGCTTCAATCATATATTTAGGACAGTTATAGCCTGCCTTGCGGAATCGACTGCCCAAACCGGCCATCGTGATAATTATAGTCATGCCCATGTTTTATCCCTCCATCAGTAATATTATCCATTGAAACTGCTTAGTTGCTCCGTTCTCTCGATTTATTACAAATTTCATTCAATTCATCTACAGAGCAATTAAGAAATTCATCTGGCCTTACAGTTCGATCGTCAACATAAAATCCCTTATGTCCTGGCCACGGTTTCCCATATAGAATTTCATCGTATGGAATTTCCCACTTATCCAGCCATGCCAGCAACACTTTAGATGTGTTTTTATTTATCAATCCCATATTTCCATTGTAGGAATTCATGTTTCTAGACGTAAAGAGAATAATTTTAGCTCCCCGATCATGGTAAAATCGTAATTTTTCAACCATTTCCTTATAAGGAACTAGGTCTTCATACTTTTCGTCCTTTTTTTTTATCGGACATAACGTACCATCTATATCAAAAACAAATGAATATTCATCAAACATTCTTTTTTTCTCCTATCTGTATATCGATCACTCTGTTTAGAATTTCCAATCCAGTTCCCAGCATAACCATTTGGTGCCTAATACTCTCGCCATGAAGCGGAATCATACTCAAGAAAAGTAAGGCCTCAATTAATTCAATTTTTTTCAAGTCACTATCAATTTCTGTAGCAAATGTACTCAAAAATACCTTATACAAATCAAATTCTCTTTTTCGATCCTGAATACGGTAATTAATATATGCCTCCTCCGAATTGTAATCGAGGTCAAAAAGATCCTTTATAATAAAATCGTATTTTCCATCTACACTATGGAACAGTTTTGCAAGTTCGTACCGAAAATCACCATAAATATCATAGATACCAAACTTGCCACGCGGATCAATTACTTTAATAAATGAAAAGTTTGAATCCACCATAATATTTGCAAAGCACAAATCTCCATGAATGATATTAAAAGTATCTACATCATACAGCATCTCTGGTATTGCCTTTTCCAATACTATAATAATTTCATTCAATGGAAGATATCTTTTCCCATTTACTACGATTGGTGACTCAAAGAACGTTATAAATCGTTCATCTTTTTTCATCTTTTCAAAACGCTGCAGAGTTTTTGTAAGGTACATTTCTTCCAATGCTGGGCGAATACCGGCATCTTGCACTGTATAGCGTTTAAAATCATCACACACAAAACGAATTCGATTAAAAATGTCAATCCACTGCTGTAATGTCAAATCGCCATAGAGGAACAGCTCATGGACAGTGTGATATGCATAATATTCCATAGAAACATATGGATTAATATACGATGTCGAATAATCAAAAATTCTGGGTCTGACATACTCAACGTCTGCTGGCAATTTTAAATACCATTTAATCTCACCAATAAACTTATCCTTATCATCGCTTGTCTTTTTTAGAATGCCACGGTTTTTATCAATTGTAATATGGTTAAATTCTCTAGCACGTACCTCAAGTTTTGAATTATAGTACTTATCCTCATGGCCAATATCAAACCAGTTATTCGTCAGTACTGCTTTCATAGAATACTTTTTACTATACTCCTGTAAAGCATAATAAAAGGTACTCATCTGTAATGATTCTTGTTCAAAGGCCATTTCTAGGCATCTTCTAAAATAGACAGCATCAGTAAATTGAAACACACCAACAAATAGCTTCTTCTTTATTTCTTCCTTTACAGGTTCTTTATCATAAATCCGTACAATGGTACCATCTTTTTCGTCAAAATATGTCCAAGTATCAGACATATAGTCTTCCTGGCAGAAAAAAGCATTTCCCTTGATTCCTGTAACACTATCTAAGACAATTGTATCTGCAAAATTAATAATAACCGTACCTACAGCATCTTTTAATCCAAAGTAAATAGTATGTCCTAAATCACTTAATTCTGGAAGAATCTCAATTTTTACTTTATCTCCAAGATAATTCTTCAACCTTCTTTGTACTTTATCTGCGTTTTCATAACAGATAATATCAATAGAATTTGTCTTTTCTTTATACTGTTCATATAAATAATCAAAGGTAATTCTCTGATTTATTGGGTAAATGATTGCCGGAAGTTTCCCTAATTTTTGGAGTTCTTCCGGAACCACTTTAGCAGATGGTATTATTAACCTCATCAGGTTTTTCCTCCCTTATATCTTTAAATTAAGTTTGTCACAGGTCTGCATATAGTATTTTTCAAATTCTGGATTATATTTAAATATTCCCTGATTAAGTAACAACCAGTTCTGGAAAGTCCAATTATATTGCAGATATAAATCTGTGTTGTCATTTTTACTATATGTTCGAAAAAGATTACTTTCATTATATCTATCGTATTTCGGCCAAAACAATCCTATATCATCCCAGGAAACTGTAATTAGATAATTGCTAACAAAATCCCAGTACCCCTTCACTGTATCTTCCAAATTCTCTGTAATATAATTTTTAATATAATTTTTTATAATTTTAATTTCTGGTGCAGTGATATTATAATAATCTCCAATTCTCGGATTACTACTTAATAAATCTCTCAGCCATATTCTTCGCTCGTCTTTTGTTCTATTTGGGCTTGAATCCAACTCTATGTCAAAAAGATTTCTGATATCTTGTACCGTTCCAAAATACAAGAAATCCGCAATGAAATACGGAATAAACATTCCTCCACCAACTGTTGTTTGGACTGTTATAATTCGTTCCTTCTGTTTTGCGCTGTCAACTTCTTGCTTTATTGGAAACTGATCTATTAATGTTTTAAAATATTCCAGCATGTGCGGTTTGTAAATCCGCTGATCTGAGCGTGTCTTTAAAATATACTTAACACCTGCATCATCTGCACATTGAATTCCACCTTTTGTGGAAACAATTTGGAAATTCATATTTCCCAGTCCAAAGATCTCCGGTGCTGCATTTAACACTATATCCGCTCCCGCTGTCTTTAAATTATTAATTTCATTTTTATTAGAATTGTCCCATGTGGAAACAATGACCTTACATCCCGGATAGTAACGTTTGTAAAGTCTAACCGTATTCAATGTAAAATGATTATCTAAAATTAGCGGTCCCTGTATCACAATAGCGACATCGCTCATGTTCGAAAGCATCCCTGAATGCACAACCAGATCTTCTGAAGAACCCGATCTCTTTCTATAAGAGCAGTAATCTCCTGTTTGTTTTTCATAGGCCATACAGCAATCCCGCATTAGAACATCTGCATAATGGCGGTCTTTTTTAGTTACAATGGAGAAGAAAAAATCAGTGACCTTTTCTACTGTATCCTTTATTTTCATTTTATGATCATTCCTTTCTGCTGCATACAGTACAAACTCGGAATAAAACATTTTTTGTACTATATGCAGCCAGAATTAATTTGGCTGATTATTCTTAGGATCTCTAAAATGTCTGTTTTACCTTTGATATCCACTTTCTGCAAAATGAGATCCTGTCTAAAATTGAGATTCCTTCATAGATTACTTTATAGAAACGTCGTTTGAAAAGTCAGCTAATACCGGCTTAAGTAACTCTGGCCTTGACAAGCAAAATTCTTATAGAATCAATGCAATTATGCAAAATCAAAATGGCTCTATATTATTGGAACTATGGATCTTAACCTATTAAACATGAAATGCTACCACACTGATTAATGTTCCAATTTGAATCATGACCTATTTTTGAATGCTTATCAAAAGTTTTTATATAACACAAAGAACAAATCTCAATTCCCACAATTAATTCTTATTATATTTAATGCAAATCATTTCATATTCCATAGATGCTAATAGAATAGCCAACATATACGTCCACTCGGGCTTCCACCACCAAAATATAATATTATAAGAGATTGCTACAATAAATATGAAAAAGGTCAAATATCTCACATCATTTTTACATTTATAAATTTCAATGGCGCTTCTCATGCAGCCAAAATATAAGCACAAAAGAAACAATACCCCCAAAAGACCATAAGCGTAAATAAATGAAAATATCCCGTTATCTGCAAAAATAAATCCTTGATTAAAGCCCGATGCAATAGCTGCTGGTTGAAAATCTGTATTAGGATATCCACAACCAAACAACACTCGAATTGGTGATTTAAATAATTCGTTCATATAAAATGTTCTAGCATCATTTCTAATTGCCATCGTGTCCAAATATGACGACTGACTTACAAGTCCAAATTTAATCTCTAAGGCCATAACAAAATTATTAAAAATTGATGTATTTGCGAAAATCACAACTGCTATAATCAATATAATACAACCTATAAACTTTCGCGTACTCAGTTCTTTCCAAAGAAGGAACGAAATTATGAGTGCAGCAAAAATACCAATACATTCAAGTCGGCCTTTAGAAACCGTTATTTCATAATACAACCCTAATGCAACTGGAAGCAAATGATACAGTTTGTTGTTTCTTATGTATTTGTTAAATGAAAATAAAATCATAAATACAATTACTACGCTATCAATGTAAAGTCGAACACTACCATAACGATAATTGTATGATAAATGTAAAAAGGATATGGAACTAAAAACCACCTGTTGTACGCAGTATAATATACTTTCAAATATTCCTATATTTATTATAATTGTCTCAATATCATCAAATTCTATTTTATTACGTTGAAATTGTAAGCGAAGACTATAATAGCAAATTAATAGTAATAAGAATCTTCTCTGCGGTCTTAAACCAAGTAAAATTGATTGATTATACTCAAAACCAGCTTGAATTGATGACAATACAACTATTGTAATTAGCAAATACATAACCAATCTAAAATTGTATTTTTTTATGTAAAAATTACGATTATTTCTTTTCACATATTGAAAAGTATAATAACACACAAATAATATCAGCCATAAATCACTATATCCTAACGGAATCCTATCTGTATCAATTAAATAAAAACAGTTTTCCATCAAAACTAAAAACAATGCAATAATCCAATTATTAAATGCAGTTTTTCTAATTGTCAAACATCTTCTTCCAATTTGCATAAAAGTCACCCATTATACAATCTTTCCAATTTTTTTACAATATCATTGATATCATATCCAGCTCTTTTCACGTATATACTAGTGTCCGTTCTATTATACCCTTCACAAAAGAATATAATTTGATTTGCCCACTCATTTGCTGATTCATTCAACCCTATTTTTTTTAAACAATTTGTAATTTCCACTTCTTGAGGTAATGCATCTGAAACTATCGTGGGAAGCCCTGAACATTGAGCTTCAATGGCAACCATACCTAAACCCTCATAACGTGAAGGAAACACAAAGCAATCCATTGCTTGCATTAAATAATTTACCTCTTCCGTTATGCCCCAAAAGATAACACTATTCTCCAATTTAAGGTCTTTAACTTTTTTTCTTATTTGAATTTCTAATTCTCCAGTTCCAATTAGAATTAAAACAGCATTAGGTTTAGTTTTCTTTATCTCTTGAAAAACATCAATTAAAAATTCATGATTCTTTTGATATACAAAACGTCCTACATGGCCGATGACAAATTTATTATTTAGATTATATTTTTCTCTATATTCTTTTCTGATTTGTTCATTATAAACATACTTTGGTATATCTATACCATTTTTAAATAAATAATACGATTTCTTTTTTACAATTTTCTTCGGAAATAGAAATTTCGCAGCCTGCTCTGAAATTGCAATATAATCAGTCACTGTTAAAGGGATCAATAATCTAAACAATGGTTGCATACAGTTTCGTAATGTTATATTTCTTTCATAATTATCATTATGTGCATGAAATATTATCTTAGGAACCCCTGCCATTTTTGCAGCAACCGCTAAAACAACATCATACGGTGTTGAAGCATCTACATGTACTATTTTTATATTTTCACGTTTTAGTAGTTGAGCGGTTCCAATAACTTTTTTCACGCCTTTAAAAATCGGGTTTTTTATACCGCTAACATCCACAATAAGTTTTGGAGAGCCCAATTTCGCTGCTCTTTCATCACAAAATTCCTTTTGGTTTCTAAATACGAGATAATCAAATTCATACTTTTCCCTATCAATCTTCTCATTAATTGTTAAAGTTAAATTTGAAATTCCTCCCGCCCCCATCGGAATAGTGTGTACTATTTTAATTTTTTCCATTTTCATTCACCACATCTATTTACTATTCAATCCATCAACCTGTTTATGATATTTTCTACGTTTTAACGCACGCAGTGATTTAAATACAACGCTACTGCACGGAGTTTTATTAACTATTTTTCTCATAATACCAACCACATCACTTTTAACAGTATGAGGTTCCCATTTATCAATCAGAGTAGCATATGTCATTGTTTGAGCATCGTCAAAAAAAGCTTTTCGATTATCTGGTTTTTTTATTTGTCTTTTGGGGCCTCCAACAATATTAGATTCACTTTCATTCAATACCAATATGTTATTTTCAGTGCGTACCATACTGAGTATCCTTTTCCCCTTCTCTGAATGAACCCATACTTTTGTCGTTCCTTTATCATCATCCAACTTCTTTGATTTTTTTCCAATTTCAGTAAAATCACCAATTGTAAAATCACTTACTCGCGGAATTTCCCTGAATTGACATTCATAACACGATGGTCTGGTATTATAATAATGTTTAAAGAAAAGGTTTGCATAAACATTACTATCATACGTTTGTTCAATATATCTTCCATTTTCAAAACATACTCTAATATTAGGTGTTGCATAACCATAGTGCTTATTTCTAAATTGAACATCCTTCACATTACTTTTATATTTTGAATTCAAGTACTCAATATATTCTGAAAATAGTCCTGGCGACGAAACCCCAAGGCATAATAAATCTATCAAATATAAATTTTCATGATCGCCCACATAATTTTTCAGTCCATGTACTTGGCATGGTGTTCCAACAAATAATATCTTTCTTCCTGTCTTCAATTCTTTTTTAATTTCTAGAAAACATTTTTTCAGATTACTTTGAACATATTTTGAGCCACGTAACTCTGATAATGCATCCTTCGTTGTTACTCTTTTGTGTGAAACAACCATATTATCATAACCCACTGCATAAACTGCCGCATTTTGTTCAATCAATGCATCCGCAATTAACGAAAATGCTCCACCTGCAGTACTTGTCCGACGCTTTTCTTCATCCATGTATTGTACTGCACAATAAATACTCTGTTTCTTCTCTGTCCCCTCATGTTTATAAATTGGGCATATTTTTTCACACGCATGACACTCAATACATTTTTCCGAATTTACGAACGGATACAGAAATCCTTCTTCGTCATAACGCATATCGATGCATTTTTGTGGGCAAATGTTTACACATGCGGTACATCCACAACACCTGTTTTTATTTGAAATCTGTATCATTATAATAATTCCTTCGCCTTATCTTAAAGCATTTATTAAATAATTTTCTGCATAGCTCCGCAATTTCTGAAGTTGCACCTCAACCTTATCATAATCAATATCTTGAAACATTTCCTGAACAATATTACTCTTGAATCGTCTATCAATACCTATTTGATTAAATAAACTATCCAACCTTGAATTCCGAGAGTTCTTACTATTATTTCCATAACGATTAAAAGAAATAAATTTCTTATGATTAATAATAGAAAACACACTTCCATGAAAGGAATCTGTACACACATACGAGGCATGACGAATCATATTGACAAATTCAGCTGGCCCAACATCATAAGGTGCGTAATCCCCAAATTCTTCATCCGTTTTAATAAATTCATCCATATGTCGCAATGTTACAATTTTTAATCCAGTTTCCTCACTTAATTTTATAGCTTCTTCTCTCTGATCCGAATTATTGCCCAAGAAATAACAAAAAATATAATCTTCATTAATTTTACGTTCAGTTGGTATATTTGCATCCCAGACATCTTTACCTATAATTAGTGTAGGATCTACAATCACTGAGATTTCTCTTCCTGTTAAACTTTTAATTAACTTTTGTCCAGAATACTCTCTTACACTTATATGCTCAATTCTATTCAAGTATTCTATGGTCCTACTCTTCTGTGACTCAGGTATCTCACTAACTCCAAAACTGGCCGCATAAGCTATTTTGTTAATATTATCTGGAACAAACATCAAATTGAAAAAATTCGTATCCAAACCTGATGGCAACCACAACTGATCACTGCCAACTAAAACCGAATCAAACCTTTCCGCATATTTACACAATTCTGAATAGCTTCTTAAAATAGGAGAAAAATTATCAAAATTATGTTTTCTAAACTGCTCAAAAACTCTTGCACGAATTTCATCATTCTGCGCAAATTGTTTATTTATTTTTTTTCCCCATTTTCTTTTCAAGCTTCTAATTTTAGAGTATCGCATATCCGGAAGAAGCAATCTGTGCAATGAAGTCACATAAAACGATATATCTTTTTTTCTTTCATATCGAATAATCTCATATTCTACGTTCAATTTTTTCAACTCTAATAATGTAGCGTATGATTGAAGTATACTTCCATAATTCCAATTTTTATATACGATACACAAACCAACTCTACTCATACTACCTTTTATCCTCTATATACATCCAAATATACTCTTTCTACATTTTCAAAAAAGACATTTTCTGCAAATTTTTCTTCACAAATCATCCTTGACATAGATGATTCTTTTTCCCACAGTTCAGTATCAACCGTTAATTTAACCATAGAATCAGCTAAAGCATTTATATCTCCAGGAGCGATCAGAAATCCATTTACACCTTCTTGAACCGCCTCAGCAATACTTCCCACATTTGTGCTAATAATAGGTAATGCATAGGACATTGCCTCTAAAATTGCAATCGGAAGTCCTTCATTATAGGATGGCAGCACAAGAACATCAGCTTTTGCTAACAACGATGGCTTTTGCTCTTTAGTAATCCATCCCAAAAATTCAACATTGCTTTGAAGACCATTCTGTTTCACGTACTCTCTTAATCGAGTTTCTTCCGCACCAGAACCTGCAATTAGAATACGAAAATTGAACACACTTCTATTCTTCATTTGCCTTACTGCTTCCAATAAATCCATAACACCTTTTCTTTGGATTAATGCTCCAAGAAAAAGGAATGTTCTACTATCTCTATTTACTCTAGCCGAAATATTTGGTAAAGCTACCGCATTGTTGATAACAACAACATTAGCCTTTGGTGCGATTTTCAGAATGAACTTTTTCCATTCTTCGCCAAGAACAATACTTGAATCTGCAATAGAAAAAAGCTCTTGAATCTGTGCCTTTCGTTTTGAATTTCCATTATTGTAAAAATCTTTAAATTCAGACCCATGTAGGTGAATTATCACCTTTTTATTATATTTCTTGCATAGTTTCGTTACATAATACTTTCTATAGAAACTTCCTTTATAAGACATATGAATATATATAATGTCAAACGCATCTTGTTTTATGAGTTTCTTTAGTTTTCTATATGCATTAGCAAAAAAGAATGTTTTCTTTAATGGGTTTCCCGTCACATGCGTAGCTAAATACGAGAACTGGAAATCATCTCCCCAGTCATGATCCATTAACTGATCAATAACACTATTCATGCCGCCCTTTTCTTTTCTATCTGAGCTGCACATTAAGATTCTTATCTTTTTCTTGCTTTCAGTCTTCCCACAGATTAGCGCATCAATAGAATCAATAATGGTCTGTGTATTTGATACATAGGGTTTAACTTCCTTGCCTTTTGCATCTTCAATCGCTATGCCAATCTTATTACAATCATAGCATGCTGTGACCATTCCAAGTTTTTCAAATGCCTGCACTAGCTGAATTTGATGATCATCGACAACCTCTTGGTATTTTGCCAGTCGAGGAACTGCTACTACACGCTTTCCCATTTTCACAGCATTAACGATTACTCCTGTGCCGCCGTGGGTCAACACAATATCACAGTTTTTCATCTTTTCATTGAATTCATCATGATTCAAGAAATCTTTATATTTGTAATTCTTTATTTGGTAATTGCTGGAACCAATCTGAGCAAAAATCTCATCAGTAATTACTCCGCTCTCTACAGCTTTATCTACAGCCTCTAACAATCTATTAAACTGGAAACTTCTTGATCCTGTTGTAATAAATATCATCAATAAATCCCCCCCTTATAGATTGCATTTGGATAGAATTTCTTCATACTTTCCCACTGTACATAGAACTGGTCTGCAAACTTATATGCAATTTTTCCAGAAATATTCGGCGAATTGATTTTTGCAAATGATTCTATGTATATCACTTTACCGCCAAAAATTTTCGTCCACGCCATTAAAGGTACCGCAGCCAAAGCTCCTGTAGAAATGATGTAATCTGGTTTATCCGATAAAACAATAAAAAATGACTTTATAATATTTACAAAGAATTTTAGAAAAAATGTTTTATCAGTTCGATTAATTGGTAAAACGTACTTCACCGGTATATCTCCAGCCTTAACATCGTAACCAATTTTTTCTGTAACAATATATCCACTATATTTTTTAATTAAGGGTCTAAGCATCATCAATTGTTCAAAATGCCCTCCAGATGATGATGCCAAGCATATCTTTACTTTCTTCTCATTCATGAATTACAGTCTCCAGAAACGCATGCCAGATGCTTTAAGGTCAGATACTTTATAAAGACCTTTTACGTCAATCAGTACCTTTTCATTGTCATTTCCTGCTTTAAACAATGCCTTGATATCATCCAAGCTCAATGCCTTAAATTCATTATGTGCAACAGCAACAATCACACAATCTGCGTCTTTTGCGTCTTCTAATTTTGTCAGGGTGACACCATATTCGCGCATTGCGTCACGCTCACTAGCCCAAGGATCGACAACAATAGGTTCAATACCGTAAGTGTTCAGCTCTTTAATAATGTCATCCACCTTACTATTTCTGGTATCAGGGCAGTTTTCCTTAAAGGTCAAACCAAGAATTACAACTTTCGACTTTTTCGGAGCCTGTCCAGCAGCAATCATCTGCTTGACAGCTGCATCTGCAACATAAGCACCCATGTGATCGTTTACAATTCGTCCATTCAGAATAATCTGGCTATGATAGCCCAACTTTTCTGCTTCATAAGTAAAGTAGTACGGATCAACACCGATGCAATGGCCGCCAACAAGACCTGGACGGAAGCCAAGAGCATTCCACTTAGTATTCATACCATCAACAACTTCGTTGGTATCAATATCCATACGATCGAACACCATTGCCAGTTCATTCATGAATGCAATGTTAATATCTCTCTGGCTGTTCTCAACCACTTTAACAGCTTCAGCTGTTCTCATATTAGAGACCGGATGAGTTCCAACCTCAATTACAATGTCATATACATTTTTGATTTCTTTCAAAGACTCATCATCACAACCAGAAACAATCTTGTGAATGTTTTCCAGACGATGAACCTTATCACCGGGGTTAATGCGCTCAGGGCTGTAACCAATCTTAAAGTCCTCACCACACTTAAGACCAGACTCCTTTTCCAAAATAGGAATACATACATCCTCAGTGCAGCCCGGATAAACCGTAGATTCGTAAACGACAATCGCACCCTTTGTCAAATTGCGGCCAACAATTTCAGAAGCTCCGATAACAGGAGTCAGATCAGGCGTATGATCAGTATTTACAGGTGTGGGAACCGCAACAATCAGGAACTTTGCTTCCTGAAGTTTATTTTCATCGGCAGTAAATTCAACGGATGTCGTTTTAATAACTTCATCGCCTACTTCCTTAGTCGGATCAATTCCGGACTTGTATAGCTCAATTTTTTCTTTATTTAAATCAAATCCAATTACATCCAGCCCTTTTTTAGCAAAAGCAACTGCAATAGGCATACCTACATAGCCCAAACCAACCAGTGCAAGCTTTTCTTCACGATTAATCAATTTTTCATACAGAGACATTTTTGTATTCCTCCAAAATTAATATAAAATATAGACTTTTCAGCCCTGAAACAACATTATGAAATCATTCTACTGTGACACT
>ERZ773269.2512-NODE-2512-length-13893-cov-5.832129_pt1 | contig 13893 bp, 12 predicted proteins | sample MGYA00511958_ERZ773269 | MGnify/ENA primary metagenome ERZ773269 (study PRJEB29015, sample SAMEA2737761) | human gut metagenome | biome: human gut; feature: human-associated habitat; material: faeces | place: China | collected 2012 ... | reverse complement strand
GCTATAGACATCCATGAGAAATCAGCACCGACATCAATACCAACAGAGATGAATAAATCATCGAGATTAAAGAAAACTTTGTTTGACATGAGCAATAGCTCCTTTCTGATAGGAATCCATTTCCAATCTGGCAGGTACACAACCTAGCGCGTTATTCGGGTATAGCCTTCCGGCTCCCAACCAGCTAAAACATAAAACCCTGTCGAATGGACTAATTGACTTAATTACAGGTATCCACTGATAATCAGTGTCCCAAGGAGAAATACATTCTTTGTCCTATCCTAAGAGATGATACCTTATGTTTTATCTGGTGTCTATCAGGACCCGTCAGACATGATCATTATTACGGATAACATCTGATGAAGGAAGAATCCTTTCTTCTGTTATCTGATTTATAGAAACTTATTAACCAAGTAGTCTTGATTGACTACATCATTATTATACTAGGAGGAATAAGTGTGAATACAACCAGTGAAGATAGAAGGCAGAACGATATAGAAATAATAGATGATATGTTAAAAGATGCGGATCCGGAAGAAGTCCATTTAATTAAAATATTTGTACGGGGATATTTAGGAGAGTAGTTCATAGGACTGCTGCCACAATCGCAAATCCAGAAAACAGTCATTTATAGCTGATAACAAAGAGGATAACAAAAGCCCCAGGTGCGGCAACACCACGGGGCTAAAACAGAAATAACCCAATACACACAATAAAGGGTCAACATGATTATAACTGTCATGCTGACCTATTGCAATACGTGAACTTATGTTCAGAAAGGAGTATGGCATGGCAGTAGATAAGAGAGGCAGGAAGCTACCAAAAGGAATACAACAACGATATGAAGGCTATGAAGGGCGTTTCATGTATCAAGGGAAAAGATACCTTGTGCATGGGAATACCATTACAGAGACACAGAAGTATATGACAGAGCTTAAATATAAGCTGGAGCATGGCATATATGTTACAAAAGAGAAAATCACTCTTGATGAATGGCATAAAACTTGGTTGGAGGAATATAAAAAGAACCGGGTGAAAATAGGGACGTACACGAACTATGAAAAATATTACCAGAGCATTATCAAAAAGAGACTTGGCAGCAGGCAGATATCGGAGCTCCGGGGCGAGCATATTCAAAAGTTATACAACGATCTGGTGAAAGAAGGATATGCATTATCAAGTATTAAAATTGTATCGGCTGTTTTAAACGGGTGCTTAAAGCAGGCCATGAAGAATGGATTGATTGAACGTAATCCGGTAAAGCTGGCAGAGTTACCACGGCAGACAGGAAAGAAAAAGGAGAGAATGGCCATGACAAAAGAACAGCAAGATCTATTTATGGAATATGCAAAAGAGAGTTATCTGTATCATTTTTTTGCGGTGATGCTTCGAACTGGTATGAGAAAAGGAGAAATGCAGGGGCTTAAGTATTCCGACATTGATAAGAAACAGAAACTGATTCATGTTCAAAGAACATTGAAATACATAGAGGGCAAGGGATATATGGAAGATACGCCAAAGACAAGAACTTCCACCAGAGATATACCGTTGACTGCTGCCACATTGGAGCATATAGAAGCACAACGGAAATATTGGGGATTTAAAGTAGTAAGAATGGATCAGTATTTATTTTGCAATGAAGAGGGCGGACCGGTCAGCAGGGAACGGATACAGGCAGAGATTGACAGAACAATAAACCGGATTCGGGAAGCCGGGCATGATTTTCCGAGAATCACAAGCCATGTATTTCGCCATACATTTGCGACCAGGGCAATTGAAGCAGGTATGCAGACACAGGTATTAAAAACAATACTGGGGCACAGTTCGCTTGCTATGACAATGGATTTATACAGCCATGTATTACCGGATACAAAGGCAGAGGAAATGGAGAAAATAGCGAATGCATTTTAGAGGGTATAGAAGCCCTCTCTTTTTTTGTGGCAGTACAAAAAAAGTACCAAATTGCATAAACTGGGATAAATTAAGATAAAAAAATAAAAGCCTGAAAACACAGTGCTTTCTAGGCTAAATAAACAAAGATAAACCTATATAAATAGGAAGAAAAAGAAGTTTTGTTTTACGTGTGGAAGGTCACGAACACACATTACTGAAACCTTGCTAGACCTTATTTTATAAGGGTTTCAGCGGTTTGTAGTATAGCATGAAAAAAGAAGAAAATCAAGGCTAGACCAACTTTGTGCCCACTTTAATTTTAAATTTGCATATTGTATTACTGAAATGCATATGCCACAATGCCAATAGGCAAAGAGAAGTGATTAGTCCATGCGACTCAATTACAATAAAAACCCCGGAGAGGTAACTCCTGGGTTTTCTCTTTGTCAGGTATCAGTTCTGAAAGGTAAAAAATGGCCAAAATGAGAAAATTTCTTACGGATGTTTCCTAATGAAAAAATAATGGAAAAATATAAAAAAATGAAAAAAAGTGCTTGCATTTTCAGAAAGGCTATTATATAATAACACTTGTCGTTGAGAGATACGGCAATGAAAATTTAAGATGCGCGATTAGCTCAGTTGGTAGAGCACCTGACTCTTAATCAGGGTGTCCAGGGTTCGAACCCCTGATCGCGCAGTACCAAATCACTGTTTTTAGAGGCTTAGAGCTCTGGGGACGGTGATTTTATTTTGCTTGAAAATAGGGGCTTCAGGGGGGATAAAACGGAAATCATCAGGGAAAGCAAGGGTGAAGTGCCTTTGTCGCAGATTCTGTCGCGAGAAAATAAACAGTCCAGGAAAGATGCAGATTCTTGATCCGTTAAGATTTGCCAGAATGCTGGATTCGATGATTTGTCATTGATAATCGTTGTATTATTCGCTACAATTATTATATCAGCTGGGAGTATTCTCGACTGAGATAAAACAATAGGATGATATTATCCGTAATGGTGCAAATGTTTTGCAGATTGGAGACCAGATATGAGTAGAAAAAAGAATAGAAAAAAGAATTTTATTAAGCAAATAGCAGTTGTAGACAAAACCCCTGTGAAACAGGAGGAACAGATAGTACAGATGGATTTAGGACCGCGAAGAAGTGTTGCGTTCATCGGTTCGGAATGCTATCCATTTGTTAAGACTGGCGGACTGGGAGATGTTATGTCTGCGCTTCCAAAGACTTTGGCGAAGTTAAATCTGGATGTTAAGGTAATTCTTCCAAGATATAAATGTATTCCTCAGAAGTTTCAGGAAAAAATGGAGTACAGAGGTTCTTTTTATATGGATCTTTGTTCTGACGGGAAACAGTATTATGTAGGAATCATGGAATATCAGAAAGATGGAGTTGTCTATGATTTTATCGACAATGACGAGTTCTTTTCCTGGGGCAATCCGTATACGAACCTCATAGATGATATTCCGAAGTTCTGTTATTTTGCGAAGGCATCTCTTGCCGCACTCAATTATCTGGACTGGACACCTGACATCGTACATTGTCATGACTGGCAGGCAGCTTTAGTACCGCTTTATTTAAGAACCTGTTTTCAGAATACGAATGTTGGACGGGCAAGTGCAGTACTTACGATACATAACCTGAGATTCCAGGGAATATATGACAGAAAAATGATTCAATACTGGTCAGGTCTTCCGGATTATGTATTCAATAAAGACTGCATGATTCAGAACTGGCTGGATGCCAACATGTTAAAGGGCGGTATCGCTTACTGTAATAAAATTACGACAGTTAGCAATACTTATGCGGGCGAGATTCAGACGGAAGAGTACGGTGAAGGTCTTGCGGAACATTTGAGATATCATAATAATAAAATCAGAGGCATTGTGAATGGAATTGATACAGATAACTGGAATCCTGCAACAGATAAACTGTTAACAGCTAATTATGATGCCGAGTCAGCAGTAGAAAATAAAAAGATAAACAAGAAAGCACTCCAGGAATCTTTGGGATTAGAAGTGGATGACCATAAGATGGTGATCGGACTTATTTCACGTCTTACCAACCAAAAAGGCCTTGATCTTGTAAATGCTGTAATTCCGGGGATTATGGATGGGAATACACAGGTGGTGGTTCTTGGTACCGGTGATGCCTGGTATGAAAATACATTCCGTTATTATGAATATAAATATAAAGGCAGTTTCTGCGCATACATTGATTACAATGAAAATGTCGCCCACGGTATTTATTCGGGCTGTGATACGATCCTGGTTCCGTCAAGATTTGAACCATGCGGGCTTACACAGCTGATAGCTATGAGATATGGTGCGATTCCGATTGTCAGAGAAACAGGAGGACTTAAAGATACCGTTTCCCCTTATAATATGTACGACAATACAGGGAATGGTTTTACATTTGACCGGTATGAAAGCGGACTTCTTTACGATGCCATTAACAGGGCAAAGACGCTTTATTTTGAGAGTAGAAAGTATTGGGATGATATGGTGATCCGGGATATGAACAAAGATGTTTCCTGGGAAAAGAGTGCAAAACAATACAAAGATTTATATGTAGAGCTGACACCGAGAAACTAAAAAATATGTGCAATAAAAAGTCATTCCTGATGGACTGAGAATAGTAGGAAAGCGAACGTATAACACGAAAGGCGGGGATTATTATGAGAGCATTTTGGATCGTACTGGACAGTGCAGGAATAGGAAATGCACCGGATGCAGAAGCATTTGGTGATGAGGGAAGCAATACATGGAAGACTTGTTATGATTCCGGAAAACTGCATATTCCGAATATGGAAAAATTGGGGATTTATAACATCGACGAGATGAATTATGGGGATAAGTCTTCAAGTCCAATTGGATGTTACGGAAGACTTCATGAAAAGTCTATGGGAAAAGATACGACCATCGGGCATTGGGAGATGGCAGGTATGATATCTCCGAAACCATTTCCGGTATATCCAGACGGATTCCCGAAGGATGTGCTGGATGAATTCCGAAAGCAGACAGGACGGGAAGTGCTGTGTAACAAACCATATTCCGGAACAGAAGTTATCAAGGATTATGGGCGTGAGCACATGGAAACAGGTGCGTTGATCGTATATACATCCGCTGACAGTGTGTTCCAGATTGCAGCTCATGAAGATGTTGTGCCGGTAGAAACCCTGTATGAATATTGCAAAATAGCAAGAAAGATTCTGATGGGTGACCATGCAGTGGCAAGAGTCATTGCAAGGCCATTTGTAGGACGATATCCGAATTTTGAAAGAACAGACCGCAGACATGACTTTTCGCTTGTGCCGCCAAAACAGACGGTGTTGGATGATTTGAAAGATGCCGGAAAAGATGTCATCGGTGTTGGCAAGATATATGATATATTTGCCGGAAAAGGAATCACAGAGACAACTGCGAACCATGGAAATAAAAAGAACATGGAGAAAGTATTTGAGTTGCAAAAGAAAGATTTTAATGGACTGTGCTACATCAATCTGGTTGATTTTGATATGATATATGGCCATCGAAGAGATATTTTAGGATATACAACTGCATTAAATGAATTTGATAAGGATCTTGAAATATTTCTTGCTAATATGCGCGGCGATGATGTGTTATTTATCACAGCTGACCATGGATGTGATCCGGGATATAAAGGAACTGACCATACGCGCGAGTCTGTACCGCTTCTTGGTTACAGTAAATGCTGGAAACAGGGCGTGAATATCGGAACAAGAGATACTTATGCTGATATAGCGGCCACCCTTGCACAGATATTTGAAATCGAGTATCATGGTGATGGCACAGGATTTCTTGAAATGCTAAAATAAAGACTGAAAATGAATAGTAATTAAAGTTATGAATGGGGCAGAAGCGTCTGGCGGGCGATTTTGCCCCTATAACTGTAATAAGCGAAAATAGAAAGGATGATAGAAAACGAAATATGATAAAGCATGTATTATTTGACTTGGATGGGACATTACTCCCTATGGATCAGAGTGAATTTGTAAAGTATTATATGCCACTTCTGGCAAAGCGATTTGTAAAATATGGAATGGAGCCGAAAGCGCTGATCGGGACGATCTGGAAAGGTGTGGAGGCAATGGTACTGAATGATGGAAGCATGACCAACGAGGACGCCTTCTGGAAATGTTTTGAGGAAATATCCGGGCTTTCCAGAGCGGAGGTAGAGCAGGACACGTTGGATTTTTATGCAAATGAATTTAATGAGGCAATTGCATCTACAAAACCGAATCCGCGCGCAGACCAGGTTGTTAAACTGTTGAAAGAACATGGTGTGAAAGTGTACCTTGCGACCAATCCGATCTTCCCGCGTGTGGGAACTATGAACCGTATCCGCTGGGCAGGAATCGATGCAGAAGACTTTGAAGTTATTACGACCTATGAAACATATCATTACTGCAAGCCGAATCCGAAATATTTTCAGGAAGTTATGGAGGAGTTTGGACTTAATCCAAAAGAATGCCTCATGGTAGGAAATGATGTGCAGGAAGACCTGACGATCCGCTCCCTTGGCGTAAAGACATATTTATTAACAGATACAGTGGAAAATAAAAAGAACATTCCATTAGAAGAAGTTGAGACAGAGTACAAAGGGACTATGGAAGAATTATATGAATGGTTTCAGTCATATTTTGTTCACAATTAGTTTTCATTTTAAACATAGTTTCATCACACTTTGTGTCTATACTATTAATTGTTCGAAAGAACAAAACAATTTTCTTTTTCATAACTTTTTCCTCAGGGCTGCAACCTCCCAAACATGCAGTCCTATTTTATTGTTTGAAATTAATTTCATGATATAAAAGCCCAACCGGGTAGACTTCAAGATGCCCGGTTGGGCTTTTATTTACATATTAAGAAATTTTACATATTACACCATTCTATCATGCTCTGTGAAAAATTCCGTTGTAGTCGGGTAGGTATAACTCTTACCAATTTCCTTGAGCAGCACGACATTTAATTTTCCACCCAGGTTTTTCTTGTCGAGGGCAATGGCTTCAATCAGGTCGTGGAGCATAAGGTCACACTTGTGTGGAAGTCCATAGATATCCAGGACTTTGCGTATATGTTCCGCTTCGCCGGGTTTCGTCAGTCCCATTTCCTCTGCAATCTTTGTAATCTGATACATTCCGATGGCAACTGCCTCACCGTGGCTTTCGCGTGTGTAGTGGTAATGCTGTTCGATTGTGTGTGCCAGAGTGTGACCAAAGTTCAGGAGCATGCGCTCGCCGGTGTCGAACTGATCGTGCTCAACAACGATTCGCTTGATATCTACACAGCGATAGATAACTTCGGTCAGATCTTTCTTCAAATCTTCAAATGAGGTGTGTGCTTCCAGATTTTTGAATAAATCAGCATCCCAGATGCAGCCGTATTTGATGACCTCGCCCATACCGTCGTTGATGTAACGCTCTGGCAGTGTATTTAACACAAGTGGGTCGATGAGCACAAGAGCCGGCTGATAAAAAGCACCGACCAGGTTCTTGCCTTCCGGCAGATCTACGGCGACTTTTCCACCGACGGAAGAATCGACTTGTGCCAGAAGTGAGGTCGGAATCTGGATAAACTTGATCCCGCGAAGGAAGCTTGCGGCTGCAAATCCTGCCAGATCTCCGATGACACCGCCTCCGAGGGCAATAATCAGATCACTTCGTGAAAAACGGGCTTCCAAAAGTGCGGAATAGATTTTCGGAAGACTTTGAAAACTCTTGGTTGGCTCACCGTGTGGGAGAATAAGAGAATGAACCTCATATTTATCTTCCAGTGTTTTTACAATAGTATCTCCGTACAGAGGAAATACGTTGTCGTCTGAGATGATCATGATTTTTTTCCCGGAGTAAACTTTTTCGATATAGCTTCCGGTATCTTTCAAAATATTATTTTCAATATAAATGGAGTAGCTGTGTGCTCCGAGGTCTACATATAATTCCATGCTGATAATCCTCTTCTTTCTTTTACACCTGTGAAAACGTCAAGACCCGCGAACGGGTCTTGAATAGTTAAAATGTTTTTCCGACTACTTTTGCGATCTCAGCAACCTGTTTCAGCAGTGCATCATATTTCGCAGGTTTCAGAGACTGGGAACCGTCGCACAGTGCCATCTCAGGATTGTTATGAACCTCGATCATCAGACCGTTTGCTCCTGCAGCAACAGCAGCCTTAGCCATTGGTTCAACCAGCCACCATTTTCCACCGGCATGGCTTGGATCAATGATGATCGGAAGATGTGAAAGTTTTTGGATAACCGGGATACTCTGGAGATCCAGTGTATTTCTTGTATAGGATTCAAATGTACGGACACCGCGTTCACATAAAATAACATTTTCATTACCGGATGCCATAATGTATTCTGCAGACATCAGCCACTCTTCGTAGGTAGCGTTTAGACCACGTTTCAGAAGAATCGGGCGGTCTACCTGTCCTAACTGTTTCAACAGATCGAAGTTCTGCATGTTTCTTGCACCAATCTGTATCAGGTCAACTTTTTCGTTGAATACATCCAGATATTCGGCGGACATCAATTCTGTAACGATTGGCAGTCCTGTTGCAGCTTTTGCTTCACAGAGGATATTCAGACCTTCAAGACCGAGTCCCTGGAATGAATATGGACTTGTACGAGGTTTGAAAGCACCACCGCGGAGCATGTTGGCTCCGGAAGCTTTCGCAGCTTTTGCAATCTCAAGAACCTGGTCTACAGACTCTACAGAACAAGGTCCGGCGATCAGCGCCAGATTATCTCCTCCAACCTTGACTCCGGACACATCGATGATGGAGTTGTCCGGGTGGAAAGCGCGGCTTGCTAATTTGTAAGGCTCCTGCACATGCATAACCTTTGTGACAGCAGGATCAACTTCGAAGAGTTTCGCGTCGATACGTGATGTGTCACCGATACAGCCGATGATCGTCATCTCTGCTCCTTCAATTACGTGAGTGTCCAGACCTCTTGCTTTGACCATATTTTCAACACGTTCAATATCTTCCTTTGGGGAAAGTGGTTTTAATACAATAATCATAATAGTAACTCCTTCTATACCTTTATATATGTAACATCTATAATATTCGCACTGTAAAATTTTAGTTGTTTAAAGTGTGAAACTAATACATATAGTACCCCGTTAGAATAGCATTTGTCAATGGGTTTTATGAAAATATCTCTCATTATGTTCCAGTTTAATTAAGTTGACTTGATACAGGGCATTTGCTAAAATGAAAGAGGAAAAATAAGGGTTTATCTAGCAACAAAAAAGTTTACAAAGACAGAAAATTTTCAAGGGAGAGTAAGGGAAATTTAATAAGGAGGAAATGCGATGTTAGAGTTAACATTTGGGGAACAGGTCAAAATCGTTCTGAACCGTAAAGATATGACGATCAAGCAGCTTGCGGAGATGATTGAAGAACGAACAGGAAAGAAAATGTCCAGACAGAATCTGACGCAGAGACTGGCCAGAGATAATTTTCAGGAACAGGACATGCGTTTAATTGCATCTATATTAGAGTGCCCATTTCATCTGAGTATACTGGAAGAGAATGCGGATAGTGAATATACAACCCGTGAAAATATCAAAATCGATAAGCGAGCTGAAAATAATATTATTATAGATGAAGAACCACAACAGCTGACACTGAATCTGGAGTATGATGAACCAGAGCAGGTACAGGAAGAACAGCCGGTAAAAGCAAGGGAATTTGGCATATCTGGAGCAGAACGTGATATTACAATTGGAGAACTGGTAGATATCCATAAAGATTTAGATCAGATGGAAGAAACATCAGAATATGCAGACCAGACAGAATATGAAGAATCGGCAGAATATGAGGAGCCGGCAGAATATGAGGAGCCGGCAGAATATGAAGAATCGGCAGAATATGAAGAAGAGCCGCAGTCTTCGGAAGTTCCTGAGTACAACAAGCAGGAGGATGTGAAGGATATTCTGGAAGAAATGGCTGCGATAGAGGCTGAAGAGAAGAAGGCAAGAGAAGACAGAGAAGAAAGAGAAAGAGAGCGAGAAAAGGAACAGGAAAAAGAGCAGGAGAAGCCACGTGGCTGGAGGGCTTATTTCCCGCGCCGTAAGAAAAAGCAAGCAGAGGCGGTTCATGAGGACAAGCAGGAAGCTGCCACAGAACAGTTGGAGGCAGAATCTGCGATGAATCAGGCGCAGCCGGAAGACAAGACAGAAGAGGCTGTATCAGAAGAACCGTATCAGGAGTCAGAAGAATATCAGGAGCCGAAAGAATATCAGGAAGCTGAAGAGCATCAGGAGCCGGAAGAATATCAGGAAGCTGAAGAGTATCAGGAGTCAGAACCGTATCAGGAAGAGGAGCAGGCATACGAAGAATATGTTGAGGAAAATCAACAGGATATGGAAGAAGAGTTTGCTGATACCGCACAGGATTGGGAAGCTCCGGAAGAAGAAAATGTGGGTGATATCAACCCATATACGGGCATGGAATATGAATCCAACAGTGTGAGAATGCATCCAAAGAGAATCGGTTATGTCCAGGTCTATGACAGAAGTGATCATCAGTGGACCGACATGACAGAGTGGGCATTCCTTGGATATCAGGAGCGCAAGAAAGCGCTTCTCGGCAAGGATTACGAGCCTCCGATTTATCTGGATTAAGTAATAGTAGATCATTTGTGAGGAGAAATAAGAAGATGAGATGGGAAGAACTTCTGTCGGCAAAGAGATGTCGGGGCGGACAGACGAGAGGGAGAAATGCTAAAAGTTCAGACTTGCGGAGTGAATTTGAAAAAGATTACCATCGAATTATTGGCAGTGCTTCATTTCGAAGACTTCAAGATAAGACACAGGTATTTCCACTGGATAAAAGTGATTTTATCCGGACAAGACTAACTCATTCTCTGGAGGTTTCTTCTTTTGCAAAATCTCTTGGACAGAACATCGGAGAAAACATTTTAGTTTACAAAAAAGATTCTGAGTTTACACCACAGATGAAAGAAGATATATGTAATATTTTGCAATGCGCAGGGCTGATTCACGATATCGGGAATCCGCCCTTTGGGCATTTTGGAGAAGATGTGATCCGGGAGTGGTTCGAACGGAAGCTGCCACTTATGACATATCATGGAAAGCCGATGGAACAAGTGATGAGCCGGCAGATGGTAGAGGATCTGTATCATTTTGAAGGAAATGCACAGGCGTTCCGGCTTGTGACGAAACTGCATTTTCTAGTGGATGAGCGAGGTATGAACCTGACGTATGCGCTTCTGAGCACCATTGTAAAATATCCGGTGCCGTCCACAGGAATCGACTTGGATTCCGGGGATATTAAGACGCGCAAGATGGGATATTATCTGGCAGATGAGAAAATGTTCCGTGAGATCGAGAGGGAGACTGGAACGAATGGCTGTCGGCATCCGTTGACGTTTATATTAGAGGCGGCAGATGACATAGCATATAAGACTGCGGATATCGAGGATGCATTTGTAAAAGGGTACTTAAGTTATCATACATTGCTGGAGGAACTTAAGGAACTGCAAATGATGTATCATCAGGAAACGAATATATTTCGCCCGGCGGATAAGCTGGAAGAGTTATATTTTCGGGGGAAAGAGATGCATGTGGCAAATCCAGAGGAGTATGCAGTAAAGAACTGGATCATCCGTGTGCAGGGATTTGTGATCAATTGTGCAACTTATGGGTTTACATCGAATTATGATGCAATTATGAAGGGTGAATATAAGTATGATCTGTTTCACGGTACTTACTGTGAGCGGCTGATGCAGCTTCTTGGTGACCTGGCATACAGAGAAGTCTTTACATCGGAACCTATTTATCGAATGGAAGTGACAGAATCTGTCATGCTGAGTGATCTTTTGGATAAGTTTATGACAGCAATCATCAAATATGATGACCCGTCGCAGAAATTAAATTCCATGGATCTTAGGATTGTGTCATTTATTTCTGATAACTATAAGCGGGCATATCATTGTCAGGCAGAGGGCAAGACGGAGGCGGAAAAACTGTATTTGAGGATTCTGCTTGTAACAGATTATATATGTGGAATGACGGACAGCTATGCAATGCGTCTTTATCAGGAAATGCGAGGAATGTTTTTGAGTGGAACAGAATAGACTGTGGTAAATGATACAAGTCAGGACGGATAGGATTGAAGAGGTTTATTCGATATCTGTATGAATATGAAGGGAATCAGAAAAAAAGAAATGTCGGGTTTGTAAAAGTCGAACAAGATGGGAAAGAAACAACGATTTCTGTACATGGGAAAGGGCTGTGTGGAAAAAGCAATGAAAACATTTCCTGTTATCTTATAAAATTGGATTCTGAGATGGGAAATATACTTTTCGTTCCGGCAGGAGAGATACAGATTGGAATGATTTCCTGCGGGGGATGTTTTTGCTATACAGAAGAACTGATAAGAGCTGGCTATGGAAAGACAGAGCAGAGTGTCGGTCAGACGTGTGAGAAAAAAGATGACATTTGTGGGCTTGGTCTTGGTGATCCAAAGGAAGCATTTTATGTAGCGCTTTGGAATGAGGAAATGTATGGAGACCTTGATATTGCGAGGGCGAAGGTCTTTCAAGAATTCGATAGTGATAAAACCGCCGGGGAATCTAAGAGTATTAAGAGTATAGACGAAAAAGAGGCAGAGGTAGAAACGCAGTTCGGGGACGATGAAGAGACAGAAAATCTGGAAGAAGAACAGCCAGAGAAAAAAGAACAGGAAACAGTAGAAGAATCCTCGGAGAAAAAGGAACAGGAAACAGTAGAAGAGCTCCCGGAGAAAAAAGAACAGGAAACAGTAGAAGAATCCTCGGAGAAAAAAGATCTGAGGAAAGACGATAGAGACATAGATTTGCAAAATTTCCGGCGGCAGATCATGAAAATCCAGCGTGGAGAAATCAGTATCCTGCCACGATGCGAGTGGAAACTTGCCAATAATAATTTTCTGCTTCATGGATATTATAATTACCGGCATCTTGTTCTGATCGACGAAGGTAATCAATTAAAGCTGGGAGTTCCTGGCATTTATCATGAACGGGAAGCAAGAGCGGCGGCAACATTTGGATTTCCGGAATTTATTGCAGAAGCAGATGTGAATGTGACGCTTGAACCACAGGAAAGAAATGAAAATCAGCAATTCGGCTACTGGTGCCGGCAGGTGCGAAGACCGCCGAGATAGTAAGGAGTAAAAATGACTGCAGATGAAAAATATATGCGGGAGGCAATCAAACAGGCGAAAAAGGCATATGCTATCGGAGAAGTTCCGATTGGCTGTGTAATCGTGTATCAGGACAAAATTATTGCTCGCGGATATAATCGAAGAACAATCGATAAAAATACACTGGCTCATGCGGAGCTTCAGGCAATCCGTAAAGCAAGTAAGAAAATGGAAGACTGGCGGCTGGAAGAATGTACGATGTATGTGACTCTGGAGCCGTGCCAGATGTGCTCCGGCGCAATCGTTCAATCTCGAATGACAAGAGTTGTAGTTGGCTGCATGAACCCAAAGGCAGGATGCGCAGGATCTATATTAAATCTGTTGCAGATGCCGCAGTTCAATCATCAGGTAGATCTTACAACAGGGGTTCTGGAAGAAGAATGCAGTCAGATGATGAAAACATTTTTTAAAGAACTGAGGGAAAAACGTAAAAAAAATAAGCAATAATCCGTAACTTTGGATTATTGCTTTTATTTGTGCACGAATAATATTTTTTTCGTGCGTTGTGCGTCGAACACGATCCAACGAACGTTACCCTGGCAGTAAACTCAACCCAGGCACCCTTACGGCACCCGAAAGATTCCACTTAGTGCTGCTTCGTTCCCGACCTGACACGGTTCATGGATTTTCGTCGCGTAAGACCCAGATATCAACGCCACATACCAGGGGCGGCTTCACCAGACCAATGCCCTCGGCACAACATCACCCCTGCTATAGCGGATTGCAGGTTCAAGGTACCGCTACCACCCCGGCTGC
>ERZ773269.2511-NODE-2511-length-13906-cov-2.661902_pt1 | contig 13906 bp, 10 predicted proteins | sample MGYA00511958_ERZ773269 | MGnify/ENA primary metagenome ERZ773269 (study PRJEB29015, sample SAMEA2737761) | human gut metagenome | biome: human gut; feature: human-associated habitat; material: faeces | place: China | collected 2012 ... | reverse complement strand
GGATTCGTATACAGTGATGGAAGTCCCAAGTGCGCAGTGTTCGTAGATCCAGCGGGAATCTGCGGTAGTCAGACGGATACATCCGTGAGACTTGGTAGCGCCTAAATAGTTGTAAGTAAATGCTTTTAAGGTATACGGATCTGGTCTCTCATAAATAACAGAGTGAAGAAGGATCGGGATACCTGCATCCAGACGGGTCAGGTACTGGCAGTATTCATCGGTGTTCATCAGTCTCCAGCGGTATTTTTCAGGAGTCTTGTGTTCACCTAATGGGGTGTCATCACCGGTAGAACACAGGAAGGACTTATATGGGATGATATAGCCATTGTCCCCATCTGGAATATAAATAGTCAGGCAGTTCATCTGCTTGTTGATCTTGATCTTAAACTGACCCTGATAATTTAAGTAAGGTTCCAGATCAGTAACCAGCCTGCCGTCGCCTTCAAAATAATATTTATATCCATCTATGTACTGCCATCCGGTTACAATGGAATTATCTACTACATAATAACGGTCTCTGTCATTCCATACCCATCCGGTAAAGTTATCGCCGGTACCATTGCTGAATACAGGAGTGCCGTTTACAAACTGGATGCCGTCAGGAGCAGCGGATACTAATGGATTGTCCATCTTGTAAGCAGCGCCGTCAACTCCTTTGCCCCACATGGAGAAGCGCATGCCGGTGATAATGCGGCCGCAGGCCATAGCGCCGTTGGTGCCGCCGTTTTTAGACCAGTCACATTCTGTTCCGTCAGAAAGATTGGAGCGGTAATAAACATCAAAACGGTCGCCGAAAATACCATTTAAACGGATCTGTACGGCTTCTACAGGGCAGTCAGCTGACCAGTCTGTATGTCCGCCGTTCATGGCCCAGTTGGTCCAGCCACGGGAACTGCTGTAGGTACGGTAAAGGACATCACCTGGAAGATTGTTTGCATAGATGCACATACTTAAAAATCCTGCATCACCCACAGAAAGAACAGAGTCATCACGGACCGGATCACTCCATACCTGGTCAGAGGCACGAAGAAGCTGTACCTGTAAGAAAGCTTGGTTGGTCGGAACCTGGGCAGAAGTGTCTTCTGTAACGGTTTCTGCTGCAGTAGTAGTATCTGTGGTTGTTTCTGTAGTAGTTTCCGTGGTCTGAGAGGTCTCAGACTGGGAAGTGTCTGTTGACTGGGAAGACTCTTCTACAATGGTAGTTGGGGAAGTATTGTTTCCAGATGACTGGGAACTGTCACTGTTATCCCCAGGTGCCTGTAAAGATACTTCAGTGGATTTTCCTGAACCAGGACCATTGTTGGTGTCATTTTTGAATGCAAAAGCAGTGGTAGCCTGTCCTGCGATCAGTGCAGAGGCAAGAGCAGCCATTGCCAGATGTTTAAAAGTTTTACGCATAATAGAACCTCCTACGGTTAGTTACATGTTATTGTCTGCATAAAATGAGAACAATAACCATACTGCCTTTAATTTATCATAATTGGGGGAAAAATGCCATATAGGATTTACATTTTAGGACCCGTATTGTAAAATCGTAAATAAAATGACCACGGAATGTAAGAAATGGAAGGTATTATGAAAGAAAACGAACAGGCGGTCCATGTGATCTATGCTTCCAATGACGGCTATGCCGGACATCTGGCGGCATCTTTGTGCTCTTTGCTGGACAATAACCGCCATATAAAAAATCTGGATATATATGTGCTTTCTGCCCAGATGTGTGAAGCGTTTCAAAACCGGCTTAAAACGCTGGCAGCCGGTTTTGGACGTCAGCTTTATGCGGTGGAACTGGGAGATCTGAAAGAAAGATTTCCTTATAAAATAGATACCAGGGGCTTTGATATCAGTGCCATGGGGCGGCTTTTTGCCCCGGAGGTACTGCCGGAGACTGTGACTAAGGCATTGTACCTGGACTGTGATACCATTGTCTGCAGTTCCATTGAAAAAATGTATGAAACACCGCTGGGAGACTGTCTGGCAGGCATGATCATGGAGCCCACGGTCTATAAAGAAATGAAAGAGTCCATTGATATGGATAAAGATGATGCCTATTTTAACTCCGGTGTGATCTTAATGGACGTGGCTGGCTGGCGCAGGGAAAATGTGCTGAAAAAGTTACTGGATTTTTACGGGGATCATGCAGGAAGCCTTTTTGCCTGTGACCAGGACACTATTAACGGAACATTAAAAGGGCGTATTTTACCTCTGTCTCCAAGGTATAACTTCTTTACCAATTACCGGTATTTCCAGTATAATACACTGGTGCAGCTTTGCGATGCTTACCGGGCGGTAGGCAAAAAGGAGTTTGCAGCAGCAAAGAGAAAGCCGGTGATCATCCATTTTCTGGGAGATGAACGTCCATGGATCAGGGGAAACCACAACCATTATGGAAAATGGTACCGGAAATATCTGGCTATGACCCCATGGAAGGATATGTCCATGCAGAAGGGAAAATTCTGGTATATGCAGCTTTGGTGGTGCTTCAACCAGATCACAAGAATATGTCCGGCATTTCGCCTTGCGATCAGCAGGCGGCTGGGAATGAAGGTCATTGATGATCGCAAAAAACGTCAGGGAAAGTGAAAGGGATTATGGACGCAGACACGAATATATGTGCCGTAATATTAAATTATAATGATGCACAGACAACCATGAAACTTACAGAAAGCTGGAAAGACAGCAAAGTGATCCGCAATATCATTATCGTGGACAACTGTTCTACAGATGACTCCTGGGAAAGATTGGGAGAATTTAAAGAAGAATTAGCTTCTGATCATGCAGATAATCCAGATAATTTGGATAAGGTACAGCTGCACCTGTTCAGGACACCCCAAAACGGCGGTTACGGAAGCGGAAACCAGGCAGGGATCGATTATGCGGTTCAGTATCTGGAGCCGGATAATATTATGATCGCAAATCCTGACGTACAGGTAAGCGATGCCTGTATCCTGCGGGTGGCAGATGCTTTAGAAAAGCAGGAGGACGGAGCGGTAGCTTCTGCCATGGTGACAGATGTAAATGGACAGCCATCCTTTAGCTACTGGGATCTGCAGTCTATGTGGCTGGATCTTTTAGATACCGGGCTAGTGACCAGGCGGCTGTTCCGGGCATTTTTAAAAACACCGTTAGATAAGCTTTTGCTGGCAGCAGATGGAACCAGCCGTATAGTGGGAGCTCTTCCAGGCTCCTTTTTCATGGTGAAAACAGGCTGTTTTACGCCAGGAGATTTAAAAGAACTGTTTGATAAACATGTATTTCTCTATTATGAAGAGAAAATATTAGGACAGAAATTAAAACAAATGGGATTAAAAGAGCTTTTAGTGACAGATGCTTATTATGTACATGCACATTCTGTAAGCATTGATAAAAGCTATACAAAGATAAGTGATAAACAGAAGCTCCTTCATAAGAGCAAGTTATATTACTACCAACATTACCTGAAACTGGGAGAAATGGAACTGGCTGTGGCAAAAGCATTTCTGGCGGTGGTCCTTACAGAAGTAAAATTTCTCACAGGTGTCTTGAAGATGCGCTGGTAATGATGGATAATGGATATCAGGATAAAAGGGAAAGTGTTACAAATCAGCGCATGGCTGAACTGTAACAGAGTATTGAGGAACAGAGACAATGGATAAGGTACTTTTGGTCATACCGGCCTACAATGAAGGAAAAAACATTGAGAGGGTGGTAGACCACATTAAAAACGATTTTCCGGAACTGGATTATGTGGTGGTCAATGACGGCTCCAAAGATGATACAGCCGATATCTGTCGCAGGCGTGGCTATAATTTTATTGACCTGCCGGTAAATTTAGGATTGGCTGGCTGCTTTCAGACCGGTATGAAATATGCCTGGCAGAAAGGCTATAATTATGCAGTACAGTTTGACGGCGACGGACAGCACCGCCCGGAATACATTCAGGCAATGAAAGAAAAAATGGATGAAGGATATGACATTGTCATTGGTTCCCGTTTTGTAACAGAGAAGAAAAGCTGGTCCATGCGTATGTTTGGAAGCCGCCTGATCGGAACGGCAATCTGGCTGACTACAGGGGCAAAGATCAAAGATCCTACTTCCGGGATGCGTCTTTTCAGCCGGAAGATGATCGGTGAATTTGCCTGGAACTTAAATTATGGGCCGGAACCGGATACTGTATCTTTCCTGATCCGCCAGGGAGCGAAGATCGCAGAGGTGCAGGTCACCATTGATGACCGTACAGCAGGAGAAAGCTATTTGAAACCATTGACAGCTGCAAGTTATATGGTGCGCATGCTGTTATCCATACTGGTCATCCAGAATTTCAGAAAGCGTTAAATATAAGGGATTAGATATGAAAAATCTTACGAAGCAGTTATTATATAAGGGAGATAATGTTGCAAGAGCCAATGTCGTGTGGAATATTGCAGGCAGCTTTGTCTATGCTTTTGCAAGTATGGTCCTTTCTTTTCTGGTCATCCGCATGGCAGGAGAGGAAAAAGGCGGTATTTTCTCCTTTGGTTATTCTACGCTGGGCCAGCAGCTGTTTTTAGTGGCCTATTTTGGCATCCGGCCTTTCCAGATCACAGACGGAAAGGGAGAGTATTCCTTTAAGGAATACAGAGAACATAGAAATATAACCTGTATGTTTGCACTGGTTGCAGGTGCGCTGTTTCTCACTGCAAGGACCATTGCTTTCCGTAAAGGGATCGGGGATTATACAGCGGGAAAATGTATGATCCTGCTTCTTCTTGTGATCTATAAGGTCATTGACGGATATGCAGATGTGTATGAGTCGGAATTTCAGCGTCAGGGATGTTTATATCTTACAGGAAAGTCTAACTTTTTCAGGACTGTTTTTTCTGTAGCAGTGTTTACAGTGACGCTGGGGGCATTTAAACATCTGCTGTTTGCCTGCCTCATGGCAGTGGCAGCCCAGGCTATGGGTGTGTTCTTATTTAACCTGGATGTGATCCATGCATTAGATGGCGTGGACTGGACCTTTACAAAGGGAAAAGTGACGAAGCTGTTTAAAAATACGGGATTTTTATTCATCTCTGTATTCCTGGATTTTTACATTTTCTCTTGTGCAAAATATGCCATTGACGCCCGGATGAACAATGCGGCATCGGGATATTTTAACTTGATTTTTATGCCTACCTCTGTTATTTATATGGTAGCCAATTTTGTGATACGTCCTTACCTGACAACTCTTACAGATCTTTGGACAGAAGAAAAGATCACTGAATTTAAGAAGACACTGGTGCGTATCGCAGCGGTTATTTTAGGGCTTACTGTACTTGCAGTGGCAGGTACGCTTGTTTTAGGAAAATGGGCACTTTCCATTATGGAGCTTCTTATGGGAGGCGAAAAGGGAACACTGACCGTTTATTTTTGGGCCTTTGCCGGGATCGTTCTTGGAGGCGGCTTTTATGCCCTGGCTAATCTGATGTATTACGCACTGATTATCATGCGGAAGCAGAAAACCGTGTTTTTTGTATATGCAGCGGCAGCAGCAGCAGCGTTTTTCCTGTCAGGAGGCCTTGTTGGGGCTTTTGGTATTAACGGGGCGGCGCTGTGTTATCTGCTGCTGATGGCAGGAGAAACGGCAGGTTTTGGATTTTGCACTGTAAGATCCTGCAGGAGTGAGGAAAAGGAGACAAGACAATGACAGAGGAAAGAAAGAGTGAAAATGCTCTTCGCAAGCCACGGGTCGATGTGGTGATTCCTACCTATAAACCAGGTAAGAAATTTTCCAGACTTTTAAAAATGCTGGAGAAACAGACCTATCCCATAGGGAAGATCATTGTAATGAATACAGAAAAGGCATTCTGGAATGAAAAGGGCTTTGAAGGGATCAGCAATCTTCAGGTCCACCACCTGACAAAGGCGGAATTTGACCATGGTGCCACAAGAAACAGGGGAATGCGTTTTTCACGGGCTGATATTGTGGTGTTTATGACTGATGACGCAGTTCCGGCAGATGAATTTTTAATTGAAAAGCTGGTGGGAGCATTTGACCAGAGAGGTCCGGAAGGAGAAGCGGTGATCATGGCTTATGCCAGACAGCTTCCAGATAAGGACTGTCCTCTGGCAGAGCGGTATACACGTTCCTTTAACTATCCGGAGGAAAGCTGCTTAAAGACAAAGGCAGATTTAAAGCGTCTGGGCATTAAAACCTTCTTTGCTTCCAATGTATGCTGTGCCTATGACCGGGAGAAATTCTGGTTCCAGGGCGGATTTATTAAAAATGCCATTTTCAATGAAGATATGATATTTGCAGGAAAGGCAGTCATGGAAGACGATTATGCCATTGCCTATGTGGCTGATGCAAAGGTGATCCATTCCCATAACTACAACTGCACCCAGCAGTTTAAACGGAATTTTGATCTGGCAGTATCCCAGGCAGATCATCCGGAGGTATTTGGCGGTATCCATTCGGAAAGCGAAGGGATCCGTCTGGTAAAGCAGACGGCTAGGTATCTGTCGCAGCAGCACAGACCATGGCTGATCCCGGGAATGTTTGTAAAAAGCGGTTTTAAGTATATGGGATACCGCATGGGAAAGGTATATTCCATGCTTCCACGGTGGCTGATCTTAAAATGCACCATGAACCGGGAATACTGGCTGGAGAAAAAAGAAGGCGGTGACAGACGATGATGACAATGATGCTTCGCGTGGTGCTGATCGTGGTTTCTGTTATCACCATGACATTTATGATGCGCAAGATACGCCAGGCAAAAGTTCAGATCGAAGCTGCCATGTTCTGGGTGATCATGGCGCTGATCTTAGTAGTATTTGCAGTGGTTCCAGGAGCTGCGGATCTTTGCGCAAGGTTGTTAGGCATTTATTCCACACCAAACTTTCTGTTCCTGTTTATGATCTTTTTGCTGATCGTAAAGGCATTTGGTATGACCATCCAGTTGTCCCAGCTTGAGAGCAAGCAGAGGGAGCTGATCCAGAAAATGGCTCTGGAGCAGAAATTCCTGGAAGAAAAAGAGGCAGAGCTGGAAGAACGGGAAGCTGCGTTAGAAACCTGCGGGAAAGGTGAGTAAAAGATAAAAGGGAAAGAAATGATGAAAAAGAAATTACCTGTCTGGCTTTTATGGCCTTTCGCCGTGTTTCTTCTGGGAATATGGCATTTGCTGGATGTGCGGGCATCTGTAACAGAGACAGGCCACCACTGGCTTTATGGCTGGTATGGGGGCCTGTTTTTCGTGAGTATGGTGATATTGGTCGGCTTTGGGGTGTTGATATTTGGAAAAAACTGGGGATTTTTTGACAGCGTTTCCAGTAGATGCGGGAATGCACTGGTTTTAAAGAAAGAACTTGTCTCACGGAAAGAATCTGGTTCAAAGACAGAATGCTGGAAACTTCCAGGTCTGTACTTTGGAGTGGTCATGTGCCTTGGTATTTTGTATATGCTGGTCCTGGCGCCTCTTTCAGCACCGGATGAAGTCAGCCACTATATCAGCGCCTATGAGCTTTCCAACCGCTTCTTAGGACTGCCGGGAACGGATGAAGACGGTTATATTTACATCCGGGCAGAAGATGACTGGATCGGGGATGTGAACCAGGAATTTCGGGACTGGAAGGAAAAAAGTGAGCAAGAGTCTTTGAACGGGGAAAATGGGGAGACTGAGGCAGGAAAACCTATTATTCTGGGACAGACCTTAAAAGAAGAAACTTATGCGGCAATCCATGACGGGGGCGCGGTCAGTGATCAGAGCGCAGAACAGTCTGTGGCTGGTGAAAGCGCAGGCAACAGTGGCAAAACAGCCGGTCTGAGGGTTTCCCGCCAGCCGTCCGTTCGGACCACCCCACTGGCCTATGTACCTCAGGCTCTGGGTTTTACTCTGGCAAGAGTACTTGGACTTAACAGCATCGCCCTTTTATATCTGGGCCGGTTTTTTAATCTCCTGCTTTTTGCGGCAGTTGGTGTGTTGACCATAAAAAGGCTTCCCTTTGGAAAAAATGTATTTTTCGGCGTGTCCATTTTACCAATGAGCCTTCATCTGGCGGCTTCTTTATCTTATGATGTTGTGATCCTGGCATTTACAGGATATTTTACAGCAGTGTGCCTGGATCTGGCCTATAAAGCGGACACAGTGAAAGTGAAAGATGTGATCGCTCTGGCTGTGGTCATGGCAGTTATGGGTCCCTGTAAAATGGTATATGGTGCCATTGCAGGCTTCTGTCTGCTGATCCCGGTAAAGAAGTTTGGCAACTGGGGAAAATGGACGGTCTCAGCAGCAGCTGTTCTTGGAAGCTTTTTAGCAGCAATGGCAGTGGTAAATTTAAGGACGGTTGCCATGTATACACAGGAAAGTGACAGCTATGTTGCCTGGGCCGAAGAAGCGGGATATTCCTTTGCAGAATTGCTCCACCAGCCGGTCCGTGTACTGCAGCTGTTTTATAATACAGTTGCATGGCAGGGAGAAAGCCTGTATTCGGGAATGTTAGGAGAGTCCTTAGGCAACCGGGATGCAGTGTTAAATACCCCTTATGTGGTCATTTTATTACTTACAGCATGCCTGGTGATCCTGGTCCTTAAAAAGCCGGGAGAAGAGATCTTTATGAAAATAAAAGAACGGCTCTGGATCTGGTTTATCTGTCTGGTGATCTTCGCAGCACTGATGTTTTCCATGCTTCTTGCATGGACGCCCAAAAGCTCCAACATGGTCCAGGGAGTCCAGGGAAGATACATGCTTCCACTGCTTCCTGTTTTGCTGCTTACCCTTAAAAATCAAAAGGTAGTGCGGACAGGAACAGATGACCGGCTGGTCCTGTATACTATGATGGCTGCAGATGTGTATGTGATCCTGCGTATTTTTGCAGTGGTGTGCCTGAGATTGTAAGGATTTTAACCCTGTACAGCAGATAACATGCGGTGAACATGTTGCCGGCAAGGGGATAAACAGTTGCAGACTTGTTGATAACGTGGTAAAATTTCCAGATGAATGTGGAAAATTTATAATCGATAAATAGAAACACAAAATTAGAAAAATAAAGAAGATAAAGGAGAAACATTATGGGAAAGATTAAAGTAACAACCTGTGATATTGAAGGACTTTATGTGATCGAGCCTACTGTATTCAAAGACGAAAGAGGCTACTTCATGGAAACTTACAACCAGAATGACTTTAAGGAAGCTGGTCTGAACATGACTTTTGTTCAGGACAACCAGTCTATGTCTGTAAAGGGCGTTTTAAGAGGACTTCATTTCCAGAAGCAGTATCCACAGGGCAAGCTGGTACGTGCTGTCCGCGGAACTGTATTTGATGTAGCAGTAGACCTGCGTTCCGATTCCAAGACCTATGGAAAGTGGTTTGGTGTAACCTTATCTGCTGAGAATAAAAAGCAGTTTTATATTCCGGAAGGTTTTGCACATGGCTTCTTAGTATTATCTGATGAGGCTGAGTTTGCTTATAAGTGTACTGATTTCTATCATCCAGGCGATGAGGGCGGTCTGTTATGGAGCGATCCTGAGATCGGTGTTGACTGGCCGATCGAACCAGGTATGGAGCTGATCATCTCCGATAAGGACAAAAAGTGGAGCGGTTTAAAGGATACTTTTAAGTTCTAAGACAGTTCTGCCAGGAAAAAAGTATAAGGAAACGAATTTATGAATTATGCGCTGTCTCTTTTAAAAGAGATCATTAAAAAAAGAAAACTGGTATGGGATCTGGGAAAAGCAGATTTTCGCAAGCGTTTTGTAGGCTCCTATTTCGGTATTGTGTGGATGTTCATCCAGCCGGTAGTTACCATTGTGATCTATGCGGTTATCTTTGGCATAGGCTTTAAATCACCGCCTCCGGTTCCGGGAGTCAGTTATGTGATCTGGCTGGTTCCGGGTATTGTCCCCTGGTTTTTCTTCGGGGAAGCTTTAAATGGGATCACGGGCTGTCTGCAGGAATACAGCTATCTGGTCAAGAAAGTAGTATTTAAAGTAGAGATACTGCCTATGATCAAGCTGATATCCTGTTTGCTGGTACATGGTTTTTTCGTTCTTATTATGATGATCATGTATCTGGTAGCAGGAAGAACGCCAATGCTTTCCTGGATCCAGGTGATCTACTATAGCTTTGCAGCATCTATGCTGGCTCTGGGACTGGGATATTTTACTTCCTCTGTGAATGTATTTTTCAAGGATATGTCCCAGATTGTAGGAATCTGCCTTCAGTTTGGTATCTGGATGGCGCCCATCATGTACCATGAGTCCATGTTTACCAACCGTTTACCCTGGATCGAACCATTATTTAAGATCAATCCATTTTATTACATTGTAACCGGTTATAAGGACAGTATGATCACAGGTAACTGGTTCTGGGAAAGACCGAAACTGACCATTTATTACTGGGTCTTCACTCTTTTTGTATTTGGAGTGGGACTTAAGATGTTTAAGAAGCTGCGGCCTCATTTTTCAGATGTGCTGTAGGCTGTGATCGGCTAATGTGCCTAGTACATCGTTTTCGAAATAACTATACCACTCACTTGTCTGCGAATCTGATTGCACAGGCCTAAAAGCCTCAGCGTAGCCCGCTACGCCTGCGTTTTTAGACCTGCACACTCAACTCCGCATCCTACGTGATTAGTACAGTTATTTACGAAACGATGTACTAGTTATCTGGCTTCAAAAGTTCTGCCAGCCAGATCCACATATGGCTTTAAGTCTGCCATTAATTTATCAAATGCATCAAAAGTAAGAGACTGAGGACCGTCGGAAAGTGCTTTGGACGGATCTGGATGAACCTCGATCATCAGTCCGTCGGCACCTACTGCAACTGCAGCCTTTGCACGAGGTCCTACATAGGCTCTTACGCCGGTTGCATGGCTTGGATCTACGATCACTGGAAGATGACTCTTCTGGCGGATCACAGGAACCGCACTGATATCCAGAGTATTTCTGGTGGATGTTTCGTAGGTACGGATACCACGTTCACATAAAACGATATTTGGATTTCCCTCTGAAATAATGTATTCAGCTGCATTCAGCCACTCATCTATGGTAGCACATAAGCCGCGTTTTAACAATACAGGCATTCCTGATTTTCCGGCTTCTTTTAACAGCTCGAAGTTCTGCATATTTCTGGCGCCGATCTGGAGCATGTCTACATATTTAACAGCAGCTTCAATGGCAGGGGCGCTGGTAACTTCACAGATCACGTTCAGTCCGGTCGCTTCTCTGGCTTCCTTCATATATTTTAAGCCTTCTTCTTCCAGTCCCTGGAAAGAGTATGGGGAAGTACGGGGCTTGTAAGCACCGCCGCGAAGGAAGGTAGCACCAGCCTTTTTTACAGCGAAAGCAGTAGAGAGCAGCTGCTCCTTTGACTCAATTGCACAGGGACCTGCCATTACAGTCATGGTTCCCGGCCCAATATGGGTATTACCAACAGGAATAACAGAGTCATCAGGGTGGAATTTTTTGTTGACCAGTTTGTAGGACTCTGTGACAGCAACAACTTTGTCAACGCCCTCACTCATTTCAATGTTACTTCCTGCAAGCTTGGTCTTATCACCTACAACTCCAACAATAGTGACCTGGGAACCTTCGGAAAGGTGGACCTGAAGGCCCTTTGATTCAATGAGGGAAGTTACTTTCTGAACGTCTTCTTTGGAAGCCTGTGGTTTCATGATAATGATCATAGTCTGGTACACTCCTTATCTGCATAATATTATCTGCATTCTTATTTTTATCCGCATAATGGATATCCTGTTTTAAAAGCTTGCAGACAGTTTAATATATAAAAGCATAAAAGTCAACACTTTAATGCTTTAAACTTTTACGCTTTTATGTAACTCATGCTATAAATAGCGGCCGGTCTGGCTGTTTGGATCTTTTGCAAGCTGTTCCGGTGTCTCGCAGGCAACAATACGGCCACCGTCAGCACCACCGCCTGGTCCCATGTCAATGATATAGTCAGCATTGCGGATCACATCCAGGTCATGTTCAATGACCACAACAGTTGCTCCATTTTCGATCAGGGTCTGAAATACCTTAAGGAGAGTCTGCACATCCAGAGGATGCAGCCCAATGGTAGGTTCATCAAAGATAAACAGGGAGTCATTTTGCAGTTTGCCCATTTCGCTGGCCAATTTCAGTCTCTGGGCCTCACCGCCGGAAAGACTGGGTGTTTCTTCTCCTAAAGTCAGGTATCCAAGTCCAAGCTCTTTTAACACAGTGAGCCGCTGTTTTACCAGTTTGAGGTCATCGCAGGCTTCAAGGGCTGTATGGATGTCCATGTCCATAAGTTCCGGGAGAGAAACACTTTGCCCTTTTTTATTCGTGTATTTAATAAGAGATGCCTCTTTGGAATATCTGGAACCTCTGCACTCCGGGCATGGAATGTCCACATCGGGCAGAAACTGTACGTCCAGGCTGACCTGGCCGGTGCCGTCACATACGGGGCAGCGAAGCTTTCCTGTATTATAGGAAAAATCACCAGCTTTATATCCCATGTTTTTGGCATCTGCCGTTTTTGCAAATACTTTTCGCAGTTCATCGTGGACATTGGCATAAGTAGCAGCAGTGGAGCGGACATTGATGCCAATAGGAGTTGCATCGATCAGTTTTACCTGGGAAATACCTGCCGGGTCCACAGAAAGGACATGGGAAGGCAGAGGCGTTTTTGCAATAGCTGCCTCTATGCCGGGAACAAGGCTTTCCAGAATAAGAGTGGTCTTTCCAGAACCGGAAACACCGGTTACAACGGTAAGACGGCCTTTGGGGATCTTTACCTTAAGTGGTTTTACTGTATGGATGGCACCGGTAGAAAGGGAGATGGCCCCATGTTCAAACAGGTCATTTTCCTGGATCACCGGACGCAGGCGTTTGGCGTATTCCGGCTTTAGAAAAGCACCGATGCGGGATACTTTATTTTCCACAATATCAGAAATAGTCCCTTCTGCGATCACCTGTCCCCCTTTTGCGCCTGCTTCCGGCCCCATTTCAATGAGCCAGTCTGCATGGGATAAGATCTGTGTGTCATGGTCTACTAAAATAACGGAATTTCCGTCAGCGATCAGATCATCCATAACCCCTGTCAGTCCAACGATATTTACCGGGTGGAGTCCAATGGACGGCTCGTCCAGTACATAGAGGACACCTGTGGTTCGGTTTCTCACGGCTCTGGCTAACTGCATTCTCTGGCGCTCCCCTGTAGAAAGAGTAGAAGCAGCCCGGTCTAAGGAGAGATAGCCAAGTCCCAGCTCCATAAGCCGTTTTGCAGCTGTCTGGAAGGAGTCGCAGATGCTTTCTGCCATTGGCACCATTTCCGCTGGGAGAGAACTGGGAACATTGTCCACCCATGTGATCAGCTGGGATAAGGTCATTTCACAGGCTTTATCAAGAGTGATCCCCTGTAATTTCGGCGCTCTGGCCCGTTCATTTAAACGGGAACCATGGCAGTCCGGGCATGCATCTTCTTTTAAAAACTTCTCCACCCGCTTCATACCTTTTTCATCTTTTACTTTGGAAAGAGCATTTTCTACGGTATAAACAGCGTTAAAGTAGGTAAAATCCAGTTCTCCTGCCTGATTGGAGTTTTTGGCGTGATAGAAAATATGTTTTTTCTCAGCAGGTCCATGGAAAACGATGTCTTTTTCCTTTTCTGTTAATTCCTTAAAAGGCACATCGGTGCGCACACCCATTTCCCGGCATACATCGGTCATCAAAGACCACATAAGAGTATTCCAGGGAGCCACAGCCCCTTCGTCAATGGTTAAGGAGTCATCTGGCACCAGGGTATTTAAGTCTACGGTGCGAACCGTTCCCGTTCCATTGCAGGTGCGGCAGGCTCCCTGGCTGTTAAATGCCAGTTCCTCTGCAGAAGGAGCAAAAAAGTGGATGCCGCATTCAGGGCAGACCAGTTCTTTTCCGGCAGCCACTGCCAGGGTGGGAGCCAGATAATGTCCATTTGGACAGCAGTGG
>ERZ773269.2496-NODE-2496-length-13954-cov-42.065904_pt1 | contig 13954 bp, 12 predicted proteins | sample MGYA00511958_ERZ773269 | MGnify/ENA primary metagenome ERZ773269 (study PRJEB29015, sample SAMEA2737761) | human gut metagenome | biome: human gut; feature: human-associated habitat; material: faeces | place: China | collected 2012 ... | reverse complement strand
TGCTCCCAATAGATACGGGTAGTAAAGATATTGCATGATCTCGATAGGGGAGACATGCCCGAGTCCGGCGGCCATCAACATCTGGGCGCCGTAGGGGATGATGCCCTGAAAGATGCAGGAGAAGGTGTCCAGCAGGGAGGCGGAGCGCTTGGGGCTGATGCCGTATCGTGCCAACATTCAGCAGGAAATCAGGTTCATCCTCTCAACTCCTCTCTTGTTTTTTCTTATCCTACCATGCGCCGCAAAAAAGCAGCCCCGTCCTCTCCCCGCAGCCCTATCAGCTTTCTGGCGGACAGCGAAGAAGAACAGCACAATTACCAAAATGCGGGAGAAGGTGCAATTACCTTCTCCCGCAATGTTTGCGGTTTAAAAAGAACCTGATACAAGGCTTTCCATGAGCCTCTTTTTCGCTGCGGCAGACGGACTTTTTGTGCTTGCAGCGTGAATTTCCAAAAAAACGGTTGAAAAATTGATAAGAATATGTCATACTAAAACTATACACTTGCGGGGGAAGGAGTTTTGTACCGTTTGTGCCGCAAAATAATTGCAGAAGGAGAACTTGATAACGGCAATGGACAAGCGGATGTTCATGCAAAAGTTAGACGATTGCCCAATTATGATTTTCGATTCATCGGACGATTGCAATTACAACGGAACACAAAACAAGGAATAGAAAGGGGAATGTTTTATGCGAAAATTGTTGTTAAGTGTCTTTCTCCGCGCTGCGCTGATGATGGGTATCAACCGTGGTACTCTGCGTAAGAAACTGAAAAAATACGGCATGAACTAATTTCGATTAGCGAAATGCTTGTTTAAAAAGGCGCTACTCGGCATGGGGATGCGCCTTTTTTATTGCCTGCCAATGCTATCGTCAACACTTTGTAAACCCTCGCGTATCCCGCTTTTAAACCGCAACTTTTCGTGTATATTTCCACCACTTCAGTGGTTCTCTTCTCGCGGACTGACACAATGATTCGTAAATACTGGTGGCTGGTTGTCTTTGCAATCTCCGTTTTCCTCTTCGATGCCCTTTTGATGCAGTGGATTGAACTGATGAGCACTGAAACCGACAAGTGCCGCAATATGAACTCCGTGAACCCGCTCAAATTAGTGAACTGCTCAGAACTCGATTAACGCCCTGACGTCACTGCCCCCGAATTACCCACTAAAAACGGGGATTTAAAACCCTTTGAGCCGTTACCTTACGGTGATAATGTCTCGCCCTTCTCAACCTCTCCTGCTTAACGTCAGACACGAGTAGAACCGACCATGCTGGTTAGCCAATACAACCTTATCCTTGTAGTTCTCTCCTTCGTTGTGGCCATCCTCGCGTCGTATACCGCACTGAATATGGCGGCACGCGTCGCCGGAAGTCAGGGCGTCGCCGCCCGCGTCTGGTTGGCTGGCGGCGGTATTGCGATGGGCATTGGCGTGTGGGCCATGCACTTTATCGGCATGCTGGCGATGGACCTCTCCATGAGCATGAGTTACAACGTAAGCCTGACCATTTTATCCATGGTCATTGCCGTGGGTTCTTCACTGTTTGCACTCTGGCTCGTCAGCTGTGAACAACTGCGCTTGCGCCGTCTGCTACCCGGCGCGCTGGTGATGGGAAGCGGTATTATCGCCATGCATTACACCGGTATGGCCGCGCTGGAAGTGAGGCCCGGTATCGTCTGGGACACGTTGTGGGTGGCCATTTCAGTCGTCATTGCCCTTGCCGCTTCGCTTGCTGCATTGTGGCTGACCTTCCGCCTGCGTCACGAAGCGGCTCAGGTCGTGCTGATGCGTCTGGGTGCCGCCATCACAATGGGCATTGCCATTGCCGGTATGCACTACGCCGGGATGAGAGCCGCGCAGTTTCCAATGTCGACGATGACGCACCATGTTGGTATTAACAGCAGCTGGCTCGCCATGCTGGTCAGCGTCGTCGCGCTCTCTATTCTTGGGATCACCCTGCTGGTGTCGATGCTGGATGCCCGTCTTCAGGCACGTACTGCCCTACTGGCCTCATCGCTTGCAGAAGCGAACCGGGAACTTGCTCAACTGGCGCTGCAGGATACGCTAACGCGCCTGCCCAACCGCATCCTGCTGGAAGACCGACTCGATCAGGCGATCAGTAAAGCCGATCGTGAAGGAACCCATTTTGCGCTGATGTTTATGGATCTCGACGGCTTTAAAGCCATCAATGACGCCTATGGTCATGATGTCGGTGACAAACTGCTGGTCGCCGTTACGCAGCGTCTGCTGCTGCTTCTGAAGGGCCAGTTCACTCTTGCACGTATCGGCGGTGATGAGTTTGTTCTGCTGGCTGAGGGCGAAGGCCCGGACGATGCGGCCTCGCTGGCAAATTCGCTGGTACGCGCGATCGATAGCCCGTTCAACCTCGACCCGTATGAACTGATGGTGACCCTCAGCATTGGTATCGCTTTTTATCCTCACGACGGCAAAACCGAACGCGAGTTGATGTTTAACGCCGACGCGGCGATGTACCACACCAAGCATATGGGCCGAAACGGTTATCACTTTTTCCAGCCTTCCATGAACACCCTGGCGCAGACCCATCTTCAGTTAATGAACGATTTGTGGATGGCCATCGAACGCAATGAGCTGCGCCTGTTGTATCAGCCAAAATTTCACGCGCCCGCAGGACCTCTCCTCGGGTTTGAGGCACTGTTGCGCTGGCAACATCCTAAGCAGGGACTACTGACGCCGGATCTTTTCCTGCCACTGGCGGAAAAGACGGGGCTTATCATCCCTATTGGTAACTGGGTGATCAATGAAGCCTGCCGCCAGCTGAGAGAATGGCATCTTCAGGGACATCAAGACTGGTCAATGGCTGTAAACCTGTCGACATTGCAGTTTGAACAACCATCACTGGTTAAAACGGTTCTCGACTGCCTGGAGCGCCATCAGGTACCGCCGGAAATGCTGATCCTGGAAGTTACGGAAACGACGGCAATGAGCAACCCGGATGAGAGCGTACGGGTGCTGACAGAATTGACGAATGCAGGCGTGAAAGCGTCCATTGATGACTTTGGAACCGGGTATTCAAGCCTGCTGTATCTCAAGCGCTTACCGGCCTGTGAACTGAAGATCGACAGAGCATTTGTAAAAGAGTTAAGCGGGGAAAGCGAGGATGCCACCATTGTCTCGGCGATTGTGGCTCTCGCAAAAACACTTAACCTGAAAGTCGTGGCTGAAGGTGTGGAAACCGAAGCCCAGCAAACCTTTTTAACAGAGCTGGGTTGTAACACCCTTCAGGGTTATCTGTTAGGCAAACCAGCCAGCGCGCAGACCATAGAGGCGCTTTGTGCGCGAGGTGAAATGTTGCCTGGCGCTGAGCTGTAGTCATCCTGAGGCGACACGCGCAAGACAGGGAGTGTCGCCAGAATACTGTCGACCAGCGCGGGTGCCTGTTGATAGAGATTAAAACTGTCGGTATTCATTAACCAGTTTTTAATGATTCCGCTAAAAAAGCCATGCAATACAATCATGGTCAGTTCAACATTCATCTGCGCCGCAACGATTCTCTGAGAAATACATTTTTCCAGCGTAATACGTAAAGAATCATAATTAAAGCCAATGCGTTTACGGATTTCATCTTCTGAAATCATATCGCTATGAAACTCACATTTATGATACAGAATTTGTAAAAGCGCGCATTGCCGGGGTTCATGCGCGATATACTGTAGCGCAGTAATAAATTGCTCACGAAGCATTAACAACGGGTCATCATTTTCGGAAAGAGAAAGCCTGTCGCAAATAATGTCACGCAGCGGTAATTGCTGTTCCCAGATGGCATTAAATATCTCTGCTTTACTGGTAAAGTGCCAGTAGATGGCACCGCGCGTAACCTTTGCGGCATCCGCGATATCCGTCAGCGTCGTGCTGGCCACGCCACGCGTCGCAAACTGCCCGATAGCCGCCTCAATCAACTGCTGTCGGGTCTGTTGAGCCTCTTCTTTCTTTTTACGCGCCATAGGCAGCTACTCGTTACTCACTGGGTTTATACGTAACCTCGGGTTCGGATGGCTGGAATTATTCCCTAAAACCCGTTTTCATTTTGCACAAAAAAAGTCAAATCCCTTAACTCATAATTTATACAAATGCATAATCAATATTTAATTCATGATGTGAATATTTTAAGGCATTAAACCCTCTTTATCTGGTTAGCCTGGAGGGGAGTATATTCATATCTTCTCCGGGCCCCATTCTGATTTTTCCTTCACGCCTCGTCATTCGCACTTATAAATTAAAAAACATTAAATATCCTCATTATTATACGCAGCTACATTTTATTTTTTTATCCCTCTGCCCCAACGACCGTTCTACGGCAAATCTCGGTTAATGGGTATTTAAAGGAACAGTAATGACGAATCATTTCAGACGTTTGCCCTTATCCGGTTTCATTGTCTGCGCTGTACTGCTCTCTGGATGCGATGGCCAGGAAAACCAACAACAACATCCCCAGGCACCTCAGGTCAGCGTGCATATCGTGAAAAGCGCGCCGCTGGCGGTCACCACTGAACTCCCGGGCAGAACGGATGCATTCCGCGTGGCGGAGGTTCGTCCACAGGTTAGCGGTATCATCCTGCGTCGTAACTTCACGGAAGGTAGCGATGTAAAAGCAGGAGATTCGCTTTACCAGATTGATCCTGCGACCTATCAGGCGGCTTACGATAGCGCGAAAGGTGAGCTGGCGAAGGCCCAGGCGGCGGCCAATATTGCGCATCTGACAGTAAAACGTTATCTCCCGCTGGTAGGCACCCAGTATGTCAGCAAGCAGGAGTATGACCAGGCCGTGGCAACAGCCCAACAGGCCGATGCCAGTGTTATCGCCGCCAAAGCCGGCGTCGAAAGTGCACGTATTAACCTTGCCTATACCAAAGTGACGTCTCCCGTCGATGGGCGCATCGGCAAATCCAGCGTGACAGAAGGTGCTCTCGTCACGAACGGGCAGGCCTCTGCACTGGCAACAGTCCAGCAGCTTGATCCGATTTACGTCGACGTCACCCAGTCCAGCAATGAATTTATGCGCCTGAAACAGACAAGCCTGCAAAAAGGCGACACGGCCAGCAGCGTTGAACTGCTGATGGAAAATGGTCAGCCTTATCCGCTGAAAGGTACTTTGCAGTTCTCAGACGTCACGGTGGATGAAAGCACCGGTTCGATTACCTTGCGCGCCATTTTCCCTAACCCTCAACACCTTCTGTTACCCGGGATGTTCGTTCGCGCCCGCATTGATGAAGGCACACAGCCGAATGCAATTCTGATTCCCCAGCAGGGTCTGACCCGTACGCCGCGAGGTGATGCAACCGTCATGGTGGTTAACGATAAAAACCAGGTTGAGCCACGCACCGTCGTTGCGCCTCAGGCCATTGGTGATCGCTGGCTGGTGACGGAAGGGCTGAAAAACGGTGACCGCGTGATTGTCAGCGGATTACAAAAAGCCAGGCCAGGTGCCACCGTCGTCGCCACCCCAGATACCACCACAGCGCCCGCCAGTTAAGGAACGACGACATGGCTAATTTCTTTATACAGCGGCCGGTTTTCGCCTGGGTACTTGCCATCATTTTGATGATTGCAGGCGGGCTGGCTATTCTCAAACTGCCCGTTGCCCAGTATCCAACGATTGCCCCGCCAGCCGTTGCGATTTCCGCAACCTACCCCGGCGCAGATGCCCAGACGGTACAGGATACCGTGACCCAGGTTATCGAACAGAACATGAACGGTATCGATAACCTGATGTATATGTCCTCCACCAGCGATTCAGCGGGTAATGTCACCATCACCCTGACCTTCGAGTCGGGAACAGACCCGGACATCGCCCAGGTGCAGGTGCAGAACAAGTTGCAGCTGGCCATGCCGCTGCTGCCGCAAGAAGTTCAGCAGCAAGGGATTGGCGTTGAGAAGTCCAGCAGCAGCTTCCTTTTGGTCGCCGGTTTTGTTTCGGACAATAAAAGCCTTACTCAGGATGATATCTCCGACTACGTCGCTTCGAACGTCAAGGATGCCATCAGCCGAACATCGGGTGTCGGCGACGTTCAGCTGTTTGGTGCCCAGTATGCGATGCGCATCTGGCTCGACAGTAACGCGATGAACAAATACCAACTGACGCCGCTGGATATTATCAATCAGTTAAAAACGCAGAACGACCAGATAGCGGCAGGCCAGTTGGGTGGAACACCATCAGTCCCTGGACAGCAGCTGAATGCCTCCATCATCGCGCAAACTCGCCTGAAATCACCGGAAGAGTTTGGTCGCGTCACGCTCAAAGTGAACCAGGACGGCTCAATGGTTCATCTGAAGGATGTGGCTCGCATTGAGTTGGGTGGCGAAAACTACAATATGGTGACCAAAATCAACGGGCAGGCGGCAACCGGTCTGGGGATTAAGCTCGCTACTGGTGCAAACGCGCTGGATACGGCGGCAGCCATCAAGAGCAAGCTGGCACAACTGCAACAGTTCTTCCCGCAGGGACTGAAGGTCGTCTACCCCTACGACACCACGCCTTTTGTGAAAATCTCGATTCATGAAGTGGTGAAGACCCTGTTTGAGGCGATCATTCTGGTCTTCCTGGTCATGTATCTGTTCCTGCAAAACCTGCGGGCAACGCTGATCCCAACGATCGCCGTGCCGGTTGTTCTGCTGGGGACCTTCGCCGTGCTGGCTGCGTTCGGTTTCTCCATCAATACCCTGACGATGTTTGGGATGGTGCTGGCGATAGGGCTACTGGTTGATGACGCCATCGTGGTTGTCGAGAACGTTGAGCGCGTGATGGTGGAAGATAAACTGCCGCCGAAAGAGGCCACGCAGAAGTCGATGGAGCAGATTCAGGGCGCGCTGGTGGGGATCGCCATGGTCCTCTCGGCGGTCTTTGTTCCGATGGCCTTTTTTGGTGGCTCGACTGGGGCCATCTATCGCCAGTTCTCGTTAACTATCGTTTCTGCGATGGCGCTATCCGTGCTGGTCGCACTGATCCTGACCCCCGCTCTCTGCGCAACGTTGCTTAAGCCCGTCTTAGGCGACCACCACGAGAAGAAAGGTGGCTTCTTTGGCTGGTTTAATGCGCTCTTTGATAAGAGCGTGGAGCACTACAGCAACAGCGTGAGCGGTATTTTGCGTAAGACCGGTCGCTATCTGGTGGTGTACGTCATTATTGTTGGTGGCATGGCGGTGTTGTTCCTGCGCTTACCGACCTCCTTCCTGCCCGAAGAGGACCAGGGGGTATTTATGACGATGGTTCAACTTCCGGCGGGGGCGACCCAGACGCGTACTCAGGCAGTCCTCGATCAGGTTCAGGACTACTATCTGGACAAAGAGAAGGCGAACGTTGAATCCGTCTTCACCGTTAACGGCTTTAGCTTTAGCGGCCAGGGTCAGAACTCCGGTATTGCCTTTATCAGCCTGAAGCCCTGGGAGGAACGCCCGGGAGAGAAAAATAGCGTTGAAGCAATCGTGGGTCGCGCGACGAAAGCGTTCAGCCAGATTAAAGACGGCCTTGTCTTCCCGTTTAACCTGCCTGCGATTATTGAGCTTGGAACTGCAACGGGATTTGACTTTGAACTTATCGATCAGGCTAACCTGGGACATACCCAGCTGACGCAGGCGCGTAATCAACTGCTCGGAATGGTGAAAGAGCACCCTGACCTGCTGGTGCGCGTGCGTCCAAACGGACTGGAAGATACGCCTCAGTTCAAGCTGGATGTCGACCAGGAAAAAGCGCAGGCATTGGGCGTCAGCCTTTCCGACGTCAACCAGACTATCTCGACAGCGTTGGGTGGCACCTATGTAAACGACTTTATCGACCACGGACGCGTGAAAAAAGTTTACGTGCAGGCAGATGCCCGTTTCCGCATGCTGCCGGGAGACATTAATAACCTCTACGTGCGCAGCGCGAACGGAGAGATGGTTCCCTTCTCCGCCTTTAGCTACTCTCACTGGGTTTATGGCTCACCTCGCCTGGAACGCTTCAACGGGATGCCTTCAATGGAGATCCTCGGGGAATCCGCACCGGGTAAAAGTACCGGCGAAGCGATGGTATTGATGGAAAGCCTTGCTTCAAAACTGCCCGCTGGGATTGGCTATGACTGGACAGGCATGTCTTATCAGGAACGCCTTTCCGGTAACCAGGCGCCCGCACTGTATGCCATTTCACTGATCGTGGTGTTCCTGTGTCTGGCGGCCCTGTATGAGAGCTGGTCCATCCCATTCTCCGTGATGCTGGTTGTGCCGCTGGGTGTTATCGGTGCTCTGCTCGCCGCGTCGCTGCGCGGATTGAACAATGACGTCTATTTCCAGGTCGGCCTGCTGACGACAATTGGCCTGTCGGCGAAAAACGCCATCCTGATTGTCGAATTTGCTAAGGACCTGATGGATAAAGAAGGTAAAGGGATTATTGAAGCCACCCTGGAAGCATCAAGGATGCGCCTTCGACCAATCCTGATGACCTCCCTGGCCTTTATCCTTGGCGTCATGCCGCTGGTAATCAGTACCGGAGCCGGGAGCGGTGCGCAAAATGCTGTCGGTACGGGCGTTATGGGAGGCATGCTTTCCGCGACGCTGCTGGCGATTTTCTTCGTTCCCGTTTTCTTTGTGGTTGTCCGGCGACGGTTTACCCGCCATAAAGAGTAACGCCCCCATGAAAGGCACCCTGTGGTGCCTTTTTTATTTTTAATATAAACAATAAATTAGACATTATTGAATTGCAGTGTTAAAAATGCGGTGATTTACATTAAGTAGAAACGCCCTGTTGTGTCTCCATAATTTCTCCATTAATTCATCCTGAAACCGACTTTTCTCCACGATTTTTACAAACGACATACTTTGAGATTATTCCTCGTGCAACGAGGTGTTACCCCGGTGGTAAAATAGCCTCCAGTTCGTTAATAGCCCTCCTGGCTTTGTAGCGAATGAGAAATAATACTGAGGTAACATCATGAAAAGATTCATTTCCGTTGCACTTCTCGCTGCGCTACTTGCTGGATGCGCGCACGATTCTCCATGTGTACCGGTTTACGATGACCAGGGTCGACTGGTTCATACCAATACCTGTATGAAAGGCACCACCCAGGATAACTGGGAAACCGCGGGTGCTATCGCCGGCGGAGCGGCTGCCGTGGCGGGTTTGACGCTGGGTATCGTTGCCCTGACGAAGTAACATCAATTAAGAAAGCGCGGCTCGGGCCGCGCTTTTGCGTTTAAAAAGTGCATTGTTTTCTAATAAGTAAAAAAATAGCCCCGTTTTTATTCAAGAAATTAACTCCCATCGACTGGCTATCACATTTTTTTAGTATATAAAAGTTTATTTCATATTTTATCGTGATGATTTTCACACATTAATCTTATTGAATACCCTGCCAATATTCACTTCAGAAACTATCTCTTGATTTATCTCATCCTCATCGAAACTTTTGCTCCGATTTGTGGCACAGGTTGTAATTTCGCACCGTTTCGGGGCGTTCGTTTTATTTAAGCGTGTCTACACTCAGCATTAAGCGTTCTGTTATCACTTATTTTGTGGAACGCAAAACTGGCATTACGTTTGCTTTATAAACGTTGGCCAAAGCCACAGACAGGTTTAGCGCTTAAAAAGCGCTTCTATAACGATAAATTTCGCCACACAGGATGCATTATGAAAAAGACGATGATAGCCAGCCTGACCGCTGCAGGCATGTTGTTTGCCGTAGCGGGCCAGGCCCATGCGGGTACGACACTGGATGCCGTTAAAAAGAAAGGTTTTGTTCAATGTGGTATCAGTGATGGTCTGCCTGGCTTCTCATATGCCGATGCGAACGGCAAATTTACCGGTATTGATGTGGATGTCTGCCGCGGCGTCGCAGCTGCCGTTTTTGGGGATGACAGCAAAGTAAAATACACCCCGCTGACGGCGAAAGAACGCTTTACGGCGCTGCAATCCGGTGAAGTTGACATGCTCTCGCGTAATACCACCTGGACCTCCTCTCGTGATGCAGGTATGGGGATGTCATTTACCGGCGTGACCTATTATGACGGCATCGGATTCCTGACCCACAATAAAGCGGGCCTGAAAAGTGCCAAAGAACTGGATGGCGCCACCGTATGTATCCAGGCGGGTACAGATACTGAGCTGAACGTCGCGGATTATTTCAAAGCCAATAAGATGAAATACACCCCTGTGACGTTTGATCGCTCGGATGAATCAGCCAAAGCACTGGAATCCGGCCGTTGCGACACGCTGGCCTCTGACCAGTCACAGCTGTATGCCTTACGTATTAAGCTGAGCAACCCGGCAGAATGGATTGTGCTGCCAGAAGTGATCTCCAAAGAACCTCTCGGACCTGTTGTTCGTCGTGGTGATGAAGACTGGTTCTCCATTGTTCGCTGGACCCTGTTTGCCATGCTGAACGCGGAAGAGATGGGCATCAACTCGAAAAACGTTGATGAGAAAGCCGCTAATCCATCCAACCCGGATATGGCTCACCTGCTCGGTAAAGAGGGTGATTTCGGCAAGGATCTGAAGCTGGATAACAAGTGGGCTTACAACATCATCAAGCAGGTGGGTAACTATTCTGAGATCTTTGAGCGCAACGTGGGATCGGAAAGCCCGCTGAAGATCAAACGCGGCCAGAACAATCTCTGGAATAACGGCGGCATTCAGTACGCGCCACCAGTACGTTAAGTCAAAGCTGTAACGGGCACTGCTCAGGCGGTGCCCAGTCCAGAGTCATGGTTACTGAGGTTTCTTTATGTCCCATCGCCGCTCAGCCGTAAAAGGAACGCTATCCTTTTCTCATCCCGCGGTCCGCGCCTGGCTATTCCAGATCATTGCTATTGTTGCGGTTGTTCTCATCGCCGTGTATCTCATCCATAACACCATCACCAACCTGAATAACCGCGGTATTACCTCCGGTTTTGCGTTCCTGGATCGCAGCGCAGGGTTTGGCATTGTTCAGCATCTTATTGATTATGAGGAAGGTGACACGTACGGACGCGTGTTTGTGGTCGGTTTACTGAATACGCTGCTGGTATCGGCGCTTTGTATTGTCTTCGCCTCGATATTGGGTTTCTTTATTGGCCTGGCTCGTCTTTCTGAAAACTGGCTCCTGCGGAAGCTTTCAACCTTTTATATTGAGACGTTCCGCAACATCCCACCGCTGCTGCAGATCTTTTTCTGGTATTTCGCGGTCCTGCGTAACCTTCCTGGCCCCCGTCAGGCCGTCGATGCGTTTGAGCTGTTTTTCCTGAGTAATCGTGGGCTATACATTCCCTCTCCGCAGTTCGCCGAAGGGCTTTACGCCTTCATCGTCGCCGTTATTATTGCGATCGCCATTTCTGTCGGGCTGTTCCGTTATAACCGCAAGCACCAGATTAAAACCGGGCAGCTTCGTAAAACATGGCCCGTTGGCGCTGCGCTAATTGTTGGCTTACCGTTAGTCGCTCACTGGCTTTTTGGTGCGGCTTTGCACTGGGATATCCCCCATCTGCGCGGGTTCAATTTCCAGGGCGGGATGGTGTTAATTCCTGAACTGGCAGCACTCACGCTGGCGCTCTCGATTTATACCTCCGCATTTATTGCAGAAATCATTCGCTCCGGGATCCAGGCGGTGCCTTACGGACAGCACGAGGCGGCGCGTTCACTTGGTTTACCTAATACCGTGACGCTGCGCCAGGTCATTATTCCCCAGGCCCTGCGGGTAATCATTCCGCCACTGACCAGTCAATATCTCAACATTGTCAAAAACTCATCGCTGGCCGCCGCGATTGGTTACCCGGATATGGTGTCTCTCTTCGCCGGCACCGTGCTTAACCAGACCGGACAAGCTATAGAAACCATTGCCATCACCATGTCTGTCTATCTGATCATCAGTCTGGCGATTTCATTGCTGATGAACCTTTATAACCGCCGTATTGCACTGGTCGAGCGCTAAGGATTTATGATGTCGAAAGCGATACTGTCGCACTCCTCGCGTCCAGCCAGCACAACCGGTGGACGTTTCATTATCTGGGCACGTAAGAACCTGTTCTCCAGCTGGAGCAACAGCCTGCTGACAATAGTCTGCCTGTGGTTGATGTGGGAACTGATCCCGCCGCTACTCAACTGGGCATTCCTGCAGGCGAACTGGGTGGGTTCCACGCGTGCCGACTGTACGAAAGCGGGCGCATGCTGGGTGTTTATTCACGAGCGTTTTGGCCAGTTCATGTATGGATTGTATCCTCATGAACAGCGCTGGCGGATTAATCTGGCGCTGGTTATCGGTCTGCTTTCCATCGCCGTAATGTTCTGGAAAAAGCTACCTCATCGCGGACGCTATATTGCCGGCTGGGCTGTAGCGTATCCCATTATTGTTTGGGTGTTGTTGTATGGCGGCTTCCTGGGGCTGGAACGCGTTGAAACACGCCAGTGGGGCGGTCTGACGCTGACGTTGATTATCGCTTCTGTGGGGATAGCTGGCGCTCTGCCGTGGGGCATTTTACTCGCTCTGGGGCGTCGTTCAACAATGCCGGTCGTGCGTGTGCTCTCAGTGATCTTTATTGAGTTCTGGCGTGGCGTACCACTGATCACCGTATTGTTTATGTCTTCGGTCATGCTGCCGCTGTTTATGGCAGAAGGTACAACGATCGACAAACTGATTCGTGCCCTGGTCGGGGTGATTCTGTTTCAGTCTGCCTATGTCGCTGAAGTTGTGCGTGGTGGCCTGCAGGCGTTACCTAAAGGCCAGTACGAAGCAGCGGAATCACTGGCTCTCGGATACTGGAAAACGCAGGGGTTGGTCATCCTTCCACAAGCACTCAAGCTGGTGATCCCGGGCCTGGTCAACACGATCATTGCCCTCTTCAAAGATACCAGCCTGGTCATCATCATCGGACTGTTCGATCTCTTTAGCAGCGTGCAGCAGGCAACCGTTGACCCTGCCTGGCTGGGCATGTCCACCGAGGGATATGTCTTTGCTGCTCTGATCTACTGGATCTTTTGTTTTAGCATGTCGCGCTACAGCCAGCACCTGGAAAAGCGCTTTAACACCGGGCGTACACCGCACTGAGGAAATTATGAGCCAAATTACTATGACACCCGCCGACGCGATGATTACGCTGGAAAACGTGAATAAATGGTATGGACAGTTTCATGTCCTGAAAGACATTAATCTCAAGGTAAAGCAAGGTGAACGAATCGTTCTTTGCGGCCCTTCCGGTTCAGGGAAATCGACAACCATACGCTGTATCAACCATCTTGAAGAGCATCAGCAGGGACGCATTGTGGTTGATGGTATCGAGCTGAATGAAGATATTCGCAATATCGAACGCGTGCGCCAGGAAGTGGGGATGGTATTTCAGCACTTTAATCTATTTCCTCACCTGACCGTTCTGCAGAACTGTACGCTTGCGCCGATTTGGGTACGAAAGATGCCGAAACAGGAAGCGGAGGCGTTGGCAATGCATTACCTCGAACGCGTACGTATTGCAGAGCACGCCAATAAGTTTCCCGGCCAGATCTCAGGCGGACAACAGCAGCGTGTGGCTATCGCCCGTTCACTATGCATGAAACCCAAAATTATGCTGTTTGACGAACCGACATCTGCGCTGGATCCGGAAATGGTGAAAGAAGTGCTGGATACTATGATTGGGCTGGCGCAATCCGGGATGACGATGTTGTGCGTGACGCATGAGATGGGTTTTGCCAGAACGGTGGCAGACCGGGTGATCTTTATGGACCGCGGTGAGATCGTTGAACAGGCCCCACCGGATGAATTCTTTGCGCATCCGAAGTCGGAACGTACGCGTGCATTCCTGTCGCAGGTGATTCATTAGTCATTTGCTTTGCCGGGTGGAGGCTTTGCCTTACCCGGCCTACCGTTTTTTCTGCACATAAACGCAAAAAGGCCATCCTTTCGGATGGCCTTTTCACTTATTTGATGTCTGGCAGTTCCCTACTCTCACATGGGGAGACCCCACACTACCATCGGCGCTACGG
>ERZ773269.2494-NODE-2494-length-13957-cov-17.062581_pt1 | contig 13957 bp, 12 predicted proteins | sample MGYA00511958_ERZ773269 | MGnify/ENA primary metagenome ERZ773269 (study PRJEB29015, sample SAMEA2737761) | human gut metagenome | biome: human gut; feature: human-associated habitat; material: faeces | place: China | collected 2012 ... | reverse complement strand
TTCTGTTTGTGTGGTTACTTACAGTTTACACCAATGAAAGGCTATGAGTTTTTTTGTTGCACTATATTTTACAATTTATCTTATTAAAAACAAACCAAAGTAAATTATAAGGGATGAAAAAGTAAAAAAAAAGCCTAGGCTATCCATTTTAACAAGGCCTTAACAAAATTGTCATATTAGAAAGTTCAGTCATTCACGTCTAAATTATAGTCTAAAAATGTCGCACAAAAAGGTGATTTCTTTCACGTGTAAGAAAGAAAAAACTCTAAATTTCCATAAAGGCTTATTTAGCAAGAGTTATCGGCCAAAACTATCAAAATGTTTTAAATCTGTTTTCTCAGATTTCTGTCAAACGTTTGACAGTTTTTTTTAATTTTACGCTTCAAAGTATTATTTTCCGAATGTTTTAGTATTACAAATGTTAAACACCCAAAAATAAAAAAAGAGACAATAATCTGTCTCTGATTTTTCAAAAAAATAACTAACCTAACTAGATTTTACGATAACAATCCCTCTAATTCTTCAAGCGACAGACCAGTCACATCTGATACCACTTCTAGAGATAAGCCTTTTGAGAGCATCTTATGAATCAACTCTAAACGCTCCTCATGACGACCTCGTTCCAACCCTTGTTTAAGTCCACGCTCTAGTCCCTGCTCTAACCCTTTCTCTATGCCTTCTTCACGCGCTTCATCAATTGCTGTTTCCATAGTCATATCATAATTTTCTTGAATACGTATGCGTTCATCAATCATCGCCTTTTCCTCCTGTGTCCAGCTGGATGAATCCAGTAATGAATCGGCATGCGTGACCGCCTGACTAGGTTCCTTAGAAAATGGGAGATTTCCAAAAAACTCTAGCCACTGCCGCCCTTCATCCCTGATATGCTTATCTTTATTATACTTATCCAACTCTAAAAAGGCAATCTGAAGAAGGTTCTGACGTTTACCATCCTTATAGTAAGAATTTAATGGCTTGCCCGTTCGACTATTGGCCATCCAATAAGTATTAATCGGGGACTCCTCATCTGGCAACAAGGTCTTCTCTAAGATAGCTATACCATAGACCGGCTCCATCTGCTCATACATCTTATGCGTCTGCCCTTGTTGACGTAATTGTTGAACATCTTCCACCAGCTGGTTAGCCAAATAATAATGAAAACGATTGAGAAAATAATGCTGCTTACGCACCTGAATCTCAATGATAACCTCGGTTCCATCATTCAACTTAGCCCGAACATCCACCGAGGTTGAAAAGAGCTCATCCTCATCAAAGTCCTTTTTATGAAGCTGTGTCCCCTCCAAAATCTGAGCATCCACAATATCCAAATCCAAAATATCTCGAATAAAAGCCACCGTCACCTCAGGCAGACTGAAAATCTTCTTAGCCATGATATCCAAGGTCGGTGAGACATGCTTGTGTCTTTTTTCCATCTACTTCTCCTTAGTCAAAAATAGAGGGTTGGCCCCTCTACTTCTATTATTCAGAAAAAGTAAATGAAAGCTTGCAACTACCCCTTAAATGCTTCCACAAAGGCCTTGAGTTCTTCATCTGCTTCTGGAGTAGTTCCATGAAGCTGGCCAAGCATGTCGAGAAGGGAAGCTGTCTGACTTTCGATCGTCGCATTAGTCTCATTAATCTTAGCTACAATATCGGTCAAGGGCTCCACTTCCTCTTCCTCAAAGGTATCCACATAGCGAGGAATATTAAGGTTATAGTCATTTTCCACAATCTCTTCAAAGCTAGCCAGATGGGCAAACTTGTCCATATCCTCACGGCTCTTATAGGCATTGAGAATCTTCTCAATATGGGCATCCGTCATGATGTTCTGATTTTTCCCCTTATCAAACTCCTTGGAGGCATCGATAAAGTAAACATCACGATTGGTGCGGTTCTTTTTGAGAATGATAACCGTCGTCGGAATACTGGTGTTAAAGAAAATATTAGCCGGCAGACCAATAACTGTATCAATAGCTCCTTCTTCCAACAAAGCTTTACGAATGGTCCCTTCAGCATTACCACGGAAGAGCACCCCATGAGGTAGGACGATGGCCATAACACCATTATCTTGTTTCAAGTGATAGTAACCATGCAAGAGGAAGGCAAAATCAGCCTTAGACTTAGGTGCCAGTTTCCCAAATGGTGAGAAACGAGGGTCATCCATGAAACCTGAGCTTGCAGACCACTTGGCTGAATAAGGTGGGTTCATGAGAACACCGTCAAAGTTAGTCGGCTCTTGGGTTGGCCAATCCTCATCCAAGGTATCAGCGTTGTGTAAAAACTGGTTTTCAATCGGCACACCATGCAGAATCATGTTCATGCGTGCCAGATTATATGTTGAGGTATTCAACTCTTGACCAAAGTAAACCACCGTCTGAGGTTGACGTGAATAGCGTTTAGCGTTAAGCAAAAGCGATCCTGACCCCATAGTCGCATCGTAAAGGGTAAAGCCTTGCTTGTCCTCACGTCCTAAAAAGGCAATCTGCGTCATAAGTTTGGCAACAGGTTGCGGCGTATAGAACTCACCAGCTTTCTTACCTGAGTCCGTCGCGAACTGACCAATCAAGTACTCATAAGCATCACCAAGCATATCACCAGCATGACCTGCCATATCTAGGACTGACAACTCTTTCATCACAGCCGCAACCGTCTGGTTTTGCTTTTGAGGAGTCGCTCCAAGTTTCTTAGAGTAGAGGTCAATGTCTTCAAAAAGGTTTTCATAAAGCTCGTCACTCTGCTCAATATCACGGAAGCCCTGAGCCAAGTCCTCTAACTGAAAGCTTCCATCATTCACTCGCTCAACCAAGGCCGTAAAGGTCAAGTCAGGATGAATGGCATAGCTCATCTCATCAGTGATGACTGCCAAGAGGTCCTCGTGAGTCTCCTCATCCTCATAGTATTTGCGATAGACTGCCAGTGCCTCTTCCAAGCTCTCTGTCTCCTCCTCCATGGTCTCTGCCACGAAAAAGAGCATCTTATCCGACAAATACTTGTAAAAGACCATGCCCAAGAGATAAGACTTGTAGTCGTTGGCATCCATCTTAGAGCGGAGCACATCCGCTGAGTTCCACAGGGCTTGATAAAGCGACTGGGAGGTTTGTGTTGTTTCCATAGTAATTCTTTCTGATTTCTTTTAGACCTTTTCTTGCTCCAGTGGGACGACAGCGAGGGTCTTGCCCAGACTGGCTAAGACTTTCAAAACCGTGTCCAATTGAGGACTGGTCTTTCCTGTCTCCATCCGAGCGATGACCGGTTGACTGACCCCACTAAGTTCTTCTAGTTTCTTTTGGCTAATGCCCTTTTCATGCCGAGCCTCGATGAGCTCAGTCATAATCGCGACCCGCAAATCACTTTCCAGGATTTCTTCCTTGGTGAAGAGCTCTGCTCTCACATCTTTCCAATTGCTGCCGATGGCACTATTCTTCATCTCTTAGCCCTCTTTCCTTCAAATCTTGCAACTCCCGCTTAGCTTTCTCGATCCCTCGTCTGGGTGTCTTTTGCGTCTTTTTGACAAAATGATGCAGTAAGACAAAGCTCCCATCTAGCCAAGCCACGGATAAAATCCGATCCTGCAAGGGTCTCAAATCCCAGATCTCCGCATCCAAATGCTTGAAGTAGGGTTGGCCAGCACGAAAGCCACTATCAAAACCTGCCAACTTACAAACCTTAGTAATTGACAAATCATCTAGCCCCTTAACATCATCCAGAAGACCAAAGGCTTTAGACTCCATCCTTATGGCCCTAGCTCCGAGAAAGGAAATCTCAAAAGTCTCCTTAACAGCTGTCCCAACCAAACTAGCTGTAATAGACTTCTCAGTATTAAGAACCTGACCATCATTAAGCGTCGCCACCGTAAAAGCCTTGACTGGCAGATAACCACCACGGGACTGCTTAATCTGTTTAATAAGTTATGTTACTGATACCATGTTTGTCTCCTTTTTAAATATTATGCATTAAATCTTAAGTCTCGACCTTAAATCTTGTATCTTCCATCTTAGTAAATGTGAAACCTTCCTTCTCCATCTTTTCAAGTCTCGGTTTAATTTTAGAAATGACAGACTCCTTATAATCAGTATGCTTATGAGGGGATTCAAACAAATATCTACCAGTCCAAATAGTATACCTCTTGTCCTCAGGAATAATATCAAATCCTTCATAGCCTAGTTCATTCGTAATAATTGATTGAAAAATCCAAAAAGATAAGAACTCCCTGTCATCAAATAATTTTATTGCCTCCCAAATAGTATTATCCCAATACTTAAACTTTTCAAACAACCCCTTACTACTTAAATAGGTTAACAGAAAAAAGTCCTTTCTACGTAAATTTGAAAAATTCTCAGTATCTATTCTTAAATCATAATAATATAGTCCTAGTTCGTGAAAACTAAGCAAGTCGTGTTTATTGAGAAAATATATGATTTCAGACTGATCCAACTTTTCATTTCTAAGGATAGGTTCCCACATCTTTATAATCCTAATAATAACATCTTCAGTCAGAGGTGAATTCCTTTCATATGAAGGTATAACCTCATTCAAACTTTCTTGAACAATAAAATTCATTGAAGGACTATTCTTAAATTTCATTGATTCTTTTATTACCATAATCAAAAGTTGTTTTTTCATTTTTTTAGAAAATACTCGGAATTGACTAGATAAGTATTGGTAAAAATCAGATGATTGATCTGACTCAATAATCTCTGATATTAATTCCTCTGAGTTACTAGTAAACAGTAGATCTAACTCAATTTTTGTTCGGTTACTTGTTTGCTCATATAATAAATATTCTAGCTTATTCTTTTTGAAACTTAATGGATAATCTGAATTATCTGAACTCTGAATTTCAGATAATTGTTCTTTTAGCGTATGACCTATACTTATTATGTCCTGAAAATCTGACTCTTCTGATTTCTCCACCTTAATTGGTTCACCTTTAAGCAGATTCATATATAAATCTGGATAAAATAAATAAGCATAAATCACTAGTAATTGCTGTTCAACCTGAACATGGTCCAACTTTCCTCTTGTAAAGAATTCTTGATTGACATAATCATTAAAGTGTTCTCTATCTCGTAGATTCTTCTGATCAGAATTTATTCTTTTTTTAAAATCATTAGAAAGCCCTATATTAAATTTATCTTCTAGAACACTAAAATAGTTATCCCATATATTTGAAGGATGCAAATCAAATGGTAGTTCAACTTGTCTATCAATTATTTTTGATAAATAATTATCATCATTTTTATGAACCTTTGTAATATCACCAACAAAAACAATAGGTAACTTTCCATTTATCAAACTGAAAAGTTTATAACTTTCTTCTTGTTGCTTTTCGGACATTCTATCAAAATCATCAATAACTAAGACTTTCGAAAACTTTGGTAATTTACTAAGTAAGAAACAATAAAATTCATCCGATTTTTTCTTAAAGACTTGCCATACAGCAACTATTAACGCTACGACTCCTCCTAGTTTCAAAATCAAAGGTTTTGAGCCACCAAAATAATTACTCAATCCAATATCAACAACATTAGTCACCAGTATAGATACAGCCACTAGAAGAACAACACCTAATCTTATAGCCCAGTATAAAAGAGGATGTAATTTTGAAAATGCAATCTCGATGGTTGAACGAGTATCAGATAATCTCCAAAAATCAATAGTAATGAGTTTATTTTGGGAACTTCTCTTCACTTCTTTTAAAAATTCCGACTTACCAGATCCCCAACTACCATTTAAAAAATATGTTTTATTATCATAAAGTAATTCAGCAAAATTTTTCGCCGCAACTGAAGTATCAATGTGCTCTAACTTAATGAATTCATGCTCCATATTTCACTCTCTCCTTAGATAAACATATCTTGCAAGAGTTTCTTTTTCAGAGTTTCTAGCTGAGTAATTTTTCCCTGATAAGAAGTGATAAGCTGGTCAAGGTTTGAGAAATAGAATCCGATAGCTTGTTGTTCTTCAATAGTTGGAATTTGAATGATAGCTTCTTTAATATCATTTGAACTAATTGATTCAAATGTTGATCCTGTACTAAATTTATTCCAGTAACCAGTCATTTTCATTTTTTCTAAAGTATAAAAAATAAAGTCATTGCCTTTTATTGCTGCGACCCCACGACCAATAACTACATTATAATCCGTTTTACCAATATCACCAACAGGAGCTCTCACAGTTAGAATAATATCGCCAATTTCCGCAAATTTAGTAACTTCGGTTGTCCATAATCTAGGGACTACTCGCTTATCTTTAATATCCGCATTTCCTTGAACAAGAATATAATCATTAGGATTATCTGTATAATTCTCTGACTTGGGAGATTGTCCCATTGTAATATTTGTAACTTCAGAGAGTGTTTTATTTTCCCACTCACCTTTAAAACCATCTAAACAAATCTCAGGAACTGTTTGTCCAGCTTTGGGAAACATCTTGGAGAGCATGGTCGCCTTGAGAGATTGGTAGTTGGTGAGATTGTCCTTGTAGCTAGCCAGAAGATCGTCGAGGGTGCGGAAGAGGGAACCGATGGCGGATTGTTCGTCTAATGATGTAGGTACAGAAATCTTGAGATTTGACAAAGATTTTTGACTAACTCCTTTTGCAGTTCCTCCACTTGACAAAGAAGTTAATTCATTAAATATTTTTGGGCTACGTAATAAAGTGGCTAAAAAATCCTCTCTAATTAAATGATGTTTAACTTCAAAGGCAATCGTACGTTGACTTAGAATATACAAAGCATCATTAGGAATCTGTGCAACATTTCCCATTGGTGCTTCAGTAGTAAAAACAACTTGCCCTTTATGAAGATTATTATCTCCCATCCATCGATTATACAATTCTTGATCTCCATAATTTGCATCAGCATTGAAATCAATATAGCCGTTCTTTACATTTAAAGCTGACAAAGCTAGAATACCTGTATCGCTCCAACTTAACCCTAATTTTTTAGGTGTTCTCCCTCTGTAATCTAATATTTTTTCTATATTAGATAATAAAGGTCTTTTAATCCAATCATTTTTCTCTTTAGCAAAAACAAATTTAGGGGTCATTTTTCTCCTCAACTCTTATAAATTTTCATCTAAAAATTGTTTTAATTTTTCACGTAATTCATTATCTAGAATTTCTTTTTGTATATCTTCCTCAAAGCTATTATATTTTTTATTTAAATCAAATTTAAATAGTAAAGTGAAATAAATAGCTATTTGAATTGCAGAACCAATAAGTAAAAGAAAAATACAAAACAGGAATAGTATATAAATTTTACCCACCCAATTATATATATTTTCATTAAAAAAAGAAAATATAACTATAATAAAACTAGACAAAAATCCTCTATTAACTATTGAAACTAGTCTCTTATACTCTTTTAATCTAAGTTTTGATACGAGAGAATTTGTATCTGAACTCAATAAAAATCCATATAAAGAAAAATAAATTCCAATAAAAACTGTTGATATGGTTACTAAATTTGTATTATCTAAATAAGCATTTTTGTAAAACCAACAATACATGCCTGAATAGTTTCCTAGTAAAAGAGACATTAAAATAACCATAACAATTATGACAAGTAGACACCACCAAAAATATTTATCAATAAATTTAAGCATGGAAACATCTCCTTTCTAGTTTTTTTATTTTATATACTATCTTCAGTTAAAATTTCAAATTCATCCTCATTTACAGATAACAAAGGGCCAAATGAAGTATAGTGTGTATCCTTATTACGATTCAAGTTATCATAATAATGTTGTGTCATTAAATTAGCTAATCTATCAAATCCATCAGTTTCTGATGACGTTTTCTCAAGAATATAAAAACCATCATTCTTCAAATCCACCTCATCAACTACTTCCGTTTCTGGATTTAAAAATTCAACTTTTGCAGATATTAAATTTTTATCCTCAAAATTCAACAATTTCAATATACTATCAATACGTTTTATATCCATTTCTCTTTTAAAACGACTCTTCTTAAATGTTACAGTAGTCGTATTTACATTTAATTCTTCAGACACTTCTATCATATTTCCAAATAACTTTTCTAGTAGCGATTTATTACTATCATTAAGGTTCGGAAATAAATTTGACAATTGAAAACCTTCATTTTTTATTTGAATTACAATTGATTTAATACTTTCAGAGGATTCTATCAGAGGTTTCAAACTATCTTTTTTCATCGGTTCAAACTTTACCGAATACTTTACATCAGAAACTTTACTCTTTATAAAGCTTGATAGATACTCTCCTATTTGGTTGATTGAAGGTCCTAAAAACTTCCTTTCCATCAAGAAGAGATACGATGTAGGAATAACCAAACAAACACTAGGTTCGAAGAGGTCTCCTTCAATTTGTTTAATCTCTTCTAGACCTATCTTTCCTTCATATGGCTTTTCGCTACGATACTTTCCAATCCACACTGTTCTATTATTAGGAAGATATTCGTATCCATCCAATGAAGAACCATTCGTTTTCTGAAATGAAGGGTCTCTACTATCATTCATAAACATAGTATGCTGACTCCCTAATTTTGCAGTTCTTTCTACAGCAGAAGATTTTCGAATTTTATCAATTAACTTAGACAAATTATAATTTGTCTTTTCACCATTTCGACACAAAAAAACATTAAAATATTGAACTTTCATTTCTATCAATCTCCCTTTATTTTATAATTACCAATTTACCACTTTTATAATCTATGAGTCCTTCTAGCTCAATATTTGGAACAAATACGTTGAAATTCAACTCTTCATTTTGCTCACAACTACTTCTTATATGAATACCTCTTGGTATTTTTTCGTTTAAATTATAAATGAGTCTTGCTTCATATTTCACTGTGATTTTTTTATTTTTACTAACTTCTTTAACAATTAAATTCTCAAAGTAGGTTTGATTATGCCCCCATTTGGCAGTATGGTGATTACCTTGATTTGACCATTTAGTTTGCTTATATATATATTTTTATTATTCTTCTTACTAGTATTAAAACGAGTTCCCTTAAAAAGCTGTCTACCTAAAATATGGCCAGCGTCAAATCCTGTTTTTTTAAATGGCGACGTCCCTTTTGGAACTCTTCCTCTAACTTCTTTTATCGTTTTTATTGATATAGTGCCATTTCCCCCAGTCGGCAGATTGCCATTAGTATCAAAATTTTTTGGATGTCCAATATCTAAATTAGAAAAATATTCCTTGTTAATTGAGTTATCCATAACAAATGATCCCATGCAATATTTCAACTCTTTTTCTGACTCTGCACCTAATTCTTTTAGCATATCATCTGTAAAAAATCAGCAAATAGTTCTTCTTTTGGAAATTGACTCATAATTTTCTCCTCTACCTCCCCACTCTCAATGGTTCAATGACCTCTTCGATGAGTTTGGTGTAGGCTTCTTTGATGTGTTTTTTGTAGCTGAGCGGGTTGAGGGCATCAGCTGTTTCTGCTTTGTAGTCTTTGTAGCGTTGGCTCTTGGTGAGCTGGCTTTCGCCAGATTGTTTCTTAGCACCTTTACGATAGTGTTGGACATAGTAACGAAGTTCATCGAGTCCGACATACCATTCTCTGGCAAAGCGTTTGAGATGGTCGTCGATAATGGCTTCAATCATAGTGTCTAAGACGCCAGTGATAGACTGTCCTTGGTAATCTTTAGGATTGGCTTGGACTTCTTTCCACAGGTTTCGGATGATTTCAGCTAGTTTAGGATTGGTGCGTTCCAGACTCTTGATATAGTTATCAACCGTTTCGATATCCTTGTCACTGAGGGCCTGTGGACTATCCTCTTCCTGCTGAATCATACTTTGAATCAAGGTCAGAATGTAAGCGTAGTTAATCTCGTCAACTTGGACGGATTCCAGTTCGTAGTGGATGTCAAAGAGATTATCATCTCCATCGTCTTCAGCTCGGCTTTTGAGCTCTGCTAGGATATTTTGATAGATTCCTAGATAGGTTTCAAGCTTTTCATCTGATAAGCCAGTTTCTGCATAGATAGCTGCTTCATCGTATTCGCTATAGACACGGATAGATGCCAGATACTTGTCAAAGGTTTGGTAAGCCTTGGCAATGCGACGGAGTTGAGGGCTAGTGACCTGCTCAATCGTGATGACATAGTTTTCCACATCTTCCACTTTTACTTGAAAGTCTATCCAGGCTTGGATGAAGTTGGCTTTTTCTTCTTCCCAATCTGGTGCAGTGACATCATTTTCACCTCCGTTTGAGTAGAGTTTAAGGGCGTTATCCACGGCCTCTTTAAAGGCCTCTGGTCTTTGGAAGGTGATGATATGGCCATATCGCTTTTTACTGTCAAAGATACGGTTGGTGCGACTAAAGGCTTGAATCAAATCCTGTGGACGCATGGGCTTACGATCGATAAAGAGAGTGGATAGGCATGGGGCATCAAAACCGGTCAAAAGACGGTCAACGACGATAACCAAATCCAACTGCTCATTACGAGGAATGTATTTGTCTAACTTTCTGGCTAAACGATTATTGATATCCGTGTTAAAGCCACGCAAATCAGCCATATTAAAATGGGTCCCATACTCCTGATTGTAGTCGTCCATAACCTGTTTCATGTGGTCTTGGTAGCCGATAGACTCTTCTTCATTTTCCGACACAGAGTAAGTGACCGTCATCTTTGGAAAGTCGGGTAGCACGCGCTTAACTCGCTCTGACACCTTGACACGTTCGTGTCCTGCCTTGATACTCTTGAGCAGATTGTAATAGGCCTGTGCCTGTGGGATGGACTTAACGGTTAAGATAGCCTCGTAGGTCTTGCCCACACCATTCGGAAAGCCCAACTGTTGATAACTTTTGTTTAGGATAGCATCCAAGACTTCTAGCATGTGTTCTTTATCTTCATAAACAGAGTCAGGAAGATCTTTTTCAAGAATCGGCGAAATGATGGTATTCCGATAGTCCACCTTGAATCCCAGAACTGCTCCGTCATGGATGGCTTCTTTGACCGTATACTCGTGCAGGCGTTCGCCATATTGTTGGTGGGTGGTTTGTGCCAAATCGCCTAATTGCTTGCGTTTATTTTCCTTGAAAATTGGCGTGCCTGTAAAGCCATACCAGAGCGAATTGTGGAAAAAGCCCTTGATGTCTTTTTGGGTCTGAGGCGTAACTGCTCGGTGACATTCATCCACAACGAAAGCTACACGGAGATCCTTGATTTTTTCTGAATCCTTTTGGTATCTACCTTCTCCAAACTTACGCATCATGGTTATGATTTTCTGGATAGTCGTCACAATCACTCGCTTATCATTTCCTGCCAAACGCTTGACCAAATCATGGGTATTGTCCGTTTCGTCGATGTCAATGACATCATTAGCAGCGTAGGAAAGAAAGGACGACGTCGTCTGCTGGTCAAGGTCCCTTCGGTCTACGACGAAGATTGTCTTTTGAATGGCTGGAATCTGCAAGAGGTTGCGAGCCACCTTGTAGGAGGTTAAGGTCTTACCAGAGCCCGTGGTATGCCAGATATAGCCTGATTCCTGACGGCGAGAGGCATCCTGAACAGACTCAATGGCATGGATTTGATAAGGACGTAAGAGGATAAGGGCTTTTTTACTATCGTCAATAACGGAGTACTGCATCACCATCTGATGGGCACGGGGAATAGACAGGACTTCGTGGGCAAAGTCCATGAGACTGGTCATGGGTTTATTATCTTTATCCACCCAAGATGTTAAGAATTGTTTATTAAGCTTATCCTCTCGTGCAGCTGCGATATAGCGTGTGTCCACCTTATTAGTCACAACAAACATCTGAAGGGCAGAATAGATACCACGGAACTTTCCTTCACGGTCATACTTTTTGATTTGATGAAAGGCATCCAAAAAGGCCACACGAGGACTTTTGAGCTCGATATGGATAAGAGGAAGTCCGTTAATCATCAGGGTTGTATCTAAACGACGGTCCTGATCTTGAGGATAGGCCTTATCACGTTCGACTTGATTGACCACTTCGTAACTGGATTTTCCAGCAGCAATATTGTCACGCCAGATGACAGAAAGTCGGATAGTCCCAAGGCTAACATCTTCACGCTGTACCTCGACTTTGGCAATACCATTTTCACCAGCCAACCACTTAGCAGCTTCATAATAGTTAATGAAGTTAAGCTGGTTCTTGATTTGGCTCTTCTCCTGCTCGGTCAAGGGATGATCAGCTAGTAGGGCAACATTATTTTGCGCTAGCTTTTCAAAAAGGTTGTCCCATAATTGACCTTCATTTTTTAAATCTGGGCGATAGGTCCACTGGCTCTCACCAGAGGTTAATTGCTCGATTAATTGACGTTCTATCTCAAGTTCTGGAGTAACTGCTGGCATGACTAATCCTTTCAAAACTGTCGTAATCCCTTACATTATAGCATTTTCACGGTTTCTTTCATAGTTTTGGGAAAATTCAAACAAAAAACACAGCTTGGTGCCATGTTTTTATCATCTATTTACTCTCCCCTATGAATCGTAAACCCAGTGGCTTGTTGGTTAGCCATGATGGTCATATCTGAAATCTGGACACGTCGTGGTTGCTTGGTGACGTAGAGGACTGCCTCCGCAATATCTTGGGCTTGGAGGACTTCCAAACCTTGGTATACCTTGGCTGCCTTGTCCTTGTCACCGTGAAAGCGAACTTGAGAAAAATCCGTCTCAACGATACCGGGCTGAATGGTTGTTACCTTAATATCTGTGGCAATGGTATCAATACGCAAACCATCGCTGAAAGTTTTCACTGCGGCCTTTGTAGCTGAATACACAGCTGCACCTGCATAGGCATAGATGCCTGCTGTAGAGCCCATATTGATGATATGACCCTCATTGGCAGCTACCATACTTGGCAAAATCTGACGTGTCACCATCATCAAGCCCTTGACATTGGTGTCGAGCATGGTCAGTAGATCCCACTCTTCATAATCTTGATAGGCTGTTAGGCCTAGTGCCAGACCTGCATTATTGACTAAAACATGGACTTGCCCCATACTTTTGAGAATGGCTTGGCAAACATCCTTGACCATGTCCATATCGGTAACATCCAGTGCAAAAGTCCAAACTTTTTGATTGGGATAGGTTGCTTGGAGCTCTTCTTTCAAGGCTTGAAGACGCTCCACACGGCGACCTGTTAGGATGACATTTTCCCCCTCTTTAGCAAAGGCGCGCGCCGTTGCTTCGCCAATTCCTGATGTTGCTCCTGTAATAAGTACGTTTTTAGGCATGATATCCTCCACTCCTATAGTTCAGCTGACCCTAATCGTTATTTGTCAATTCCCCCAACTTCTTGATAAAATCAGGAAGTTCAAGCTTGGGCAGGCTAGATTTCTTGTTCCCTGACTTCCAAAATATCCAGAGTAATTGGTTGAAACCATCTTGAAGAATCTTTTTTTGTTGGTCAGTAAGATTGCCAAATTCTTGCAACAGTTGACCTAGTTTAGGGAGAGTTTTTACCCCAATATCGTCTAGACTTTCAATTCCAGAATCAAGAATGGTATCAAAGAATAAGTCACAGACTAGCTTGAGTTGTTGATTTGGCAAGGTCTCAATCCACTCTTGGAAGGTCTCTTTTAAGCGTTGACTCAGGTCTGTGGGCTGGTCCACATAAACAAAATCGCTTCCTTCCAGGTCAACCTGCCAAAGCAAAACATTGTGTTGAGCAATGCCTATACCATCTGCTGCTACAAGCTTTGCGACCTTGTCCCAATAAAGCATGACTCCTACAACAGAATCCTGAGGTCTGATAAGAGTCATCTTGGGTTTTAACTCTTGGTAAGAAGGCTTCACTAAGAGAGACTTCATCAAGCCCGGAGAATCCAGAAGCAAGAGCTCTGCTATTTGCTCCCGTAGAGCAGTCGAGCTTTGAACAGCCGAATAGAGGGCAAGATTGCCACCCTTGGAATGTCCAGAAACAGTGACATGGCCACTGAGGTTTGGCAAGTGCTCAGACAGAAAGGCAATAGCTGAGCGATGGGCTG
>ERZ773269.2488-NODE-2488-length-13983-cov-9.307151_pt1 | contig 13983 bp, 10 predicted proteins | sample MGYA00511958_ERZ773269 | MGnify/ENA primary metagenome ERZ773269 (study PRJEB29015, sample SAMEA2737761) | human gut metagenome | biome: human gut; feature: human-associated habitat; material: faeces | place: China | collected 2012 ... | reverse complement strand
AGCGTACAAGTAGTACGGATGATTTACAAGAAGATCAGTGGAAGTCGGAGTGTCCGAAGATTGTGAATGTAGCAGAGTCGGGGCAGTTTGTATTTGTAAGGGTGACAGTAGATAATTACAAGTCGAAGGTATTTTGCTCTGGCAACCCAACGAGTATTATCAAACGGAGGTTTGCAGATACAAAAGTAACACTCGAACCAGAGACCGTCATTTATAATGGTCAATCCTGGAGCCCGGAGATCAAAGTGGTTGAGAACTGGCAGGGAGCTTCCGGAGATGAAGTGGATAAGGCGGATTATATAATCCAAGATTGGACATATTGGACAGGAACTGATAATAGTAAAGTTACAGAGCGAAAAGATGCTGGAATATACACTGTCTATCTGTTGGGTCAGAGAAATTATACGAATGAATCGAAACAAGCTATACTTACAATCGACAAGTGTAAATTAAATGCGCGGATAACCGGATACTCTTTCGATAAAGTCTATGATGGAACGACAGATATTACGGAGGAGCAGAATTTATTTGTTCAGCTTTACAGTGATTCCGGTACTCCTGATTCTCAGGATGTTCGTGCTGACCAGGTGAATTTGGCATATCAGAGTGCGGATGTTGGAGAGCACAATATTGAGGCGGCAAATATTACGTTAGCAGGTGACAATGCAAAGAATTATGAGCTGACAGAAAATAGCACATCTATCAAAGGCAATATCGTAGCACGTGATTTTGCATCCATGACTGTGTCGGCAGATTCGCTTACCTACAATGGTACCGAACAGAAACCGCAGATCCATGCATCTGTGGAAACCGGTCTTTCAAATGTGAGTCCGGATGCAGTGGTATTTACTTATTCTAAGAATGGAGTGGATTACCAGAGTGAGATCCCGGGCTTTACAGATGCGGGAACCTATCAGGTATATGTGAAAGCTTCGATGGCCAATTTCAATGATGCTGTAAAAACAGTCAATGTGACGGTTCAGCAAGCGCCTTCAAGCTCAGGCAGTCATTCAGGCGGCGGAAAAGACAGCGGTGGAAAAGACAGCGGTGGAAAAGACAGCGGTGGAAAGGGCAGCAGTGGAACAAGCAGCAGCGTAAGTTCCGGCACAGTAACCAAAGATAGCCAGAAAGGCTACCGCAGCGAGGAGCAGGGGGTTATCACCGGTGCATCGAATCAGGCAGTGAATGACGGTTACAGCCATTGGATAAAGGATGCCAGAGGCTGGTGGCTCCGCTACAGTGACGGCACCTGGCCTATGGGCAATACCGGTGCATTTCATTGGGAAAAAGTCAACGGCAGATGGTGGGCATTTGGCGCTGAGGGATATCTGAGTACCGGCTGGATCCATGACACCCTGCACCAGGGATGGTTCTATATGGACGAAAACCAGGGTATGCTTACAGGATGGCAGTTCATCAATGGAAAATGGTATTATCTGAATTCGAATCAAGACGGCAGTGCCGGCATCATGTATTCAAAACGCCGGACACCGGACGGCTGGTACGTGAAAGAAGACGGCAGCTGGGATGAAGAAGCGGGAAGATAATAGGTAAAAGAGTTATTTAAAGCGGTTGATCGGGAGGTCAGCCGCTTTTTTGACCACATTTTGGCTTTAAAAATTGAAAACGTATCAATGAATTGATTGATAAAAGAACGGAGATACGATAAACTATTTATTATAGAGGAAAGTATATTTCAGCCGAGAAAGGAGGAGCTATGCCATTACCTAAATACAAAACGTATACAGTACAAGATATATATGATCTTCCGGAAGGAACCCGTGCAGAATTGATAGATGGTACCATGTATATGATGGCACCTCCAAGCCGGGCTCATCAGGAAATTGTAGGTGAAATATTTGCAGTTATTCGGGACTATATTAAGCAGAAAGGCGGAGTATGCAGGCCTTATGTCGCTCCATTTGCAGTTTTTTTAAACGAGGATGATCATACTTACGTAGAGCCGGATGTAAGCGTGATCTGCGATCCATCTAAATTAAATGATAAAGGATGTGCGGGAGCACCGGATTGGATTATTGAAGTGGTATCACCGGGAAGCCAGCGGATTGACTACATGATAAAGCTTTTTAAATATCGCACGGCCGGTGTCCGTGAATATTGGATCGTGGATAAAACGAAAAACAGGATTATTGTATATAATTTTGAAAAAAATGATATGAACGAATATACATTTTCCGATCTTGTTCCGGCAGGGATTTATGATGATTTGAATATCGATTTTGCAAAAATTGACGAATTGCTGTGAGCGTTGAATGGTTAGTAAATTGGAGTGGGAAGTATAATAAGAAGCACTGTGGGTTGATTACAAGAATTGTTTTAGGCGGTTGATTATGGTATTGATCAGCCGCTTTTCTTTTGAGGAAAATTGTGTCAATATATGGATGATTTTAGATGGGATGTATATACGACACCTATTAGGTGGAGGTTACTATATATGGAAATGTGTGATATGATTGATTTATGGAAATTCAGATGAATTTGCAGGAATAAATTTCACTGCGAAGATTGATAATCTGTAGATGGCAAAATGGATAGGAGCGTGATAAGTGAGAGGGGTGGGAGTGATGAAAAAAGACAAGATGAAATATCTGGCACATATTGATGGTAAACGTGAACAATCAATAAAAGAACATCTGGAGGGGACTGCTGTACTGGCAGCAGAGTTTGCAAAGTCCTTCAAAAAAGAGCAGTGGGGTTATTGTGCTGGAATGCTGCATGATATAGGAAAATATTCAGACGCATTTCAAGAGAGGATACGTGGAAATAATACTAATCAAGTAGATCATTCTACAGCCGGGGCAAAGATTTGTATGGAAAAAGGTGGTTTCTACTCTCTTCTGGGGTATTGTATTGCCGGTCATCATGCAGGACTTCCTAATACAGGAGCAGGAACGGGACTTGGTAAATCAACTATGTATGGAAGATTGAAGAAAAATGTGGAGGATTATAGTTCTTACCTAGATGAAATTGAGATTCCGGCATTACAGGAGATTCCCTTTGATCCGAATGTGGTGATAAATCCGGATTTTTCATTGAGTGTATTTATTCGTATGCTGTACTCTTGTTTGGTAGATGCAGATTTTTTGGATACCGAGCAGTTCATGCTCAATGGAAAGGTAGGGAGAGATTCAGGAGAATCTTTAGAGGTATTAGAACAGAGACTTTCTGAGTATATAAAAGGATGGCTTGAAAATAAAGATTTGACAACCGTCAACGGTCATCGCAGCGAAATCTTGAGAAGTTGTATTCAAAGAGGGGAAGAAGAACCGGGAATGTTTCAGTTAACCGTCCCGACCGGCGGAGGAAAGACGTTGGCTTCCCTTGCGTTTGCCTTGAAACATGCAGTCCGATATGGGATGGAACGAATTATTTACGTCATTCCATATACGAGTATTATTGAGCAGAATGCATCTGTATTTCGTGAAATTCTGGGGGAACGGAATGTACTGGAAAATTACTATAATGTAGATTATGAATCATCGGAAGAATTAAAGCCAATGCAGCTGGCAGCAGAAAATTGGGATAAACCCGTGATTGTGACGACGAATGTACAGTTTTTTGAATCATTATTTTCCAATAGATCATCTAAATGCCGTAAATTGCATCGCATCGCAAATAGTGTAATTATATTTGATGAGGTACAGATGCTTCCAACAGATTACATGCTACCATGTCTGGCACAGATGGAGGAATTGGTTCAGAATTATCATTCTAGTCTGGTTCTTTGCACTGCGACTCAACCTGCCTTGGAAGGATTATTTCAAAAGAAGTGGAACATTCGCGAATTATGTCCGCAAAAGGAAGAACAGTTCGCTTTTTTTAAACGAACAGAGTTTATCTCGATGGGAAAGGTTAGTACGGAGGAGTTGGAAGATCGTTTAATAGAGGAAACACAGGCGCTCTGTATTGTTAATACAAAAGCAAGAGCTCAGTCTTTGTACCAGCGATTAAAAGAAAGAGGAGCAGAACATGTATATCATCTTTCTACTGCTATGTATCCGAAGCATCGAAAAGAAGTGTTAGAGGAAGTTCGGCAGAGATTAAAAGGGAGTGATGAGTGTATTCTGATTGCAACCAGTTTGATAGAGGCTGGAGTAGATGTGGATTTTCGGTCTGTATATCGTCAGCTTGCCGGAATCGATTCAATCGTTCAGGCAGCAGGACGATGTAATCGTGAGGGAAAGCGATCGGTGGAAGATAGTAAGGTGTATATCTTTACATTTTCAGAAAAAGAATATATGCCGGGACAGAGACAACAGATGAATGTTGCCTCTAGCTTGATGGATGAACAAGTGGATTTTTCAGCACCGGAGACGGCGAGAGATTATTTTAAGAAATTGTATTATCTTCGAAGGAATGAGTTAGACAAAAAGAAGATAATGGATGAATTCCAAAGAGGAGTTTATAATTTTTCAACAGCTTCGAAGAATTTTAAATTAATTGAGGAACATACGGTAACAATTTTTATTCCTCAGGAGGAAGATGCAAAACAACTGCTGAAAGAAATACGATATAAGGGATATACAAAATCTTTGATGAGAAAGGCAGGTCAGTATTGCGTTAGTGTTTATACAGGAAATTATGATAAATTGGCAGCTTCAGGAATGTTGAGACCAGTGTCAGAGGATATAGAAGATTTATATGAACTTTGTTCGGGTGACGGGTATACAGAAGAGTATGGACTTCGGTTGGACATAGAGATGGGAATGGGGGTATTTATGTAGTAAGAATAAAGTCCAGCAGGAAGTTAATTCTTGCTGGACTTGTGGTGCATTACTGCAAATGCCAATATTTCAATCCACAGGTTGTTGTATAGTTCACCTGACAGATAAATTATAATATAGAATTACGGATTTGTGTATGATAAAAATGTTTTTGGTGCAACTATTAAAATAAATTTTCATTGGTATTTGTAGTAAATATTGATCTTTGGAATGAAGTGTGGTATAGTTGGTTTTATAAGAAAGGACTGACAATTGTAAAGCTTTATGTTGATATTATATCAAAATGACACGAGAAATAATATGTTTTTCTGACAAAAGGGGTGATGGTTTTAATGAGTGTTAAAATTAAAGTCTGGGGTCCGTATGCTCTATTTTCCCGACCTGAAATGAAGGTGGAGCGCTGCAGCTATGATGTGATTACTCCATCTGCAGCAAGAGGAATTTTAGATGCGATCTACTGGCATCCGGGACTGCGTTGGGTGGTAGATAAGATTCATGTTATTAATCCAATACGCTTTACAAGTGTAAGGAGAAATGAAGTAAAGAGCAAAGTTTCGGCCAGTAATGTGCTGCAGGTCTATAACGGTGGTGATAAGCAGTTGTATATCAGTACGAAGGAAGATATTGTCCAGCGTGCATCATTGCTCCTTTGTGATGTTGAGTATATTGTGGAAGCCCATTTTGAAATGACAGAGAAGGCGAATAATACAGACAATCCGGGGAAATTCCAAGATATAATAAAACGCCGGCTCAAAAGAGGGGAGTGCTACCATATGCCATACTTTGGATGCCGAGAATTCCCAGCACAGTTTATGTTGTGGGAAGAGGATGAGATTCATTCTTGCTATGAAGTTGTTCCGGAAAAAGATTTGGGATATATGTTGTATGATATGGATTATACAGATCCAGAACATATACAGCCTATGTTTTTTAGGGCAGTTATGAAGCATGGAACAATCGATTTAGGAGACTGCGAGGTGATAAGGTGATATTGCAGGCACTTGCAAAGCATTATGAAAATCTGGCAGCAGAGGGAAAGGTATCAAAAGAAGGATGGTGTGAAGCGAAGGTTTCCTATGCAATTGAATTAATGCCAGATGGAAAAGTGAAAGGATTTATCAGTTTAAAAACAGAGGAAGAGCGTGGAAAAAAGAAAGTTTGGGTTTCAACGACTAGAATGGTTCCGCAGATGGTAACACGTTCCTCCGGTGTGTCATCCAATTTTCTTTGCGATAATTCGAAATACATGCTTGGATTCGATAAAGACGGAAGTTCTAAAAGAGTGTTAGAGTGCTTTCAGGCAGCAAAGGAAAAACACCTGGAATTGCTTGAACAGGCAGAAGGAGAGATGGCAGCATCTATCAAAGCATTCTTTGAAACGTGGAATCCGGAAAAAGAGGAAGAGAAGTTAAAGGAATCTGAAATTTGGGAAGCTCTTACAGATGGCGGTAATTTAATATTTTACATGAATGGATGTGAAGCACAAGAGGATGAAGAAATAAAAGAACTGTGGAATGAAAAACAGAATTCATGTGACGGGGAAGAAGGTGGAAATACAGGAATTTGTCTGGTAACCGGTAAGAAAGCAGAGATATCTCGTATACATCGAACCATCAAAGGCGTTCCAGGTGCTCAGTCCAGCGGTGCAGCATTGGTATCATTTAATGCTCCGGCTTTTGAATCTTATGGAAAAGAACAAAGTTATAATGCACCGGTTGGAAAATATGCGGAATTTGCTTATACAACAGCGCTAAATTATTTGTTGTCGCAGAGAAATTATACGTTTCAGCTTGGAGACACAATGGTTGTTTATTGGGCTGAAAATGGACAGAAGGCATATCAGGATGTATTTTCGTTTGCGTTAGTTCCTACAGTAGATAATCGGGAGACGATTCGTGAAATATTTGACTGCATCAAAAAGGATCAGCCGATTAAGGTAGAAGATATAGAGATGGATTCGGAACAGCGTTTTTACATTCTGGGATTGGCACCTAATGCGGCAAGGCTTTCGGTTCGATTCTTTTACCAAGATTCATTTGGAAAGATACTGGAACATATCTCAGAGCATTATGAACGCATGAAAATTGTACAACCGTCTTGGGAAACCAGGGAATATATGAGTATACGTGATATGCTGATGGAAACAGTTAATCAGAATTCTCGAGATAAGAGTCCGATTCCCAATATGGCTGCGATGGTGATGCAGGCTGTATTATCGGGCGGACGTTATCCGGCAAGCTTATACACAGATACATTGATTCGAATTCGGGCAGACCAAGGAGAACGGAAGCTCAGTTGGGGGCGCACGGCAATTTTAAAAGCATATTTGATTAGAAATACAAATTGGAAAGAAGGAGTTAACTACATGGGATTAAATAAGGAAAACAGTGAACAGCCTTATTTATTGGGACGTTTGTTTGCAGTGTTAGAATTTATTCAAAAAGACACAAATCCGGGAATCAAGGCAACGATTCGAGATCGCTATTTTAATTCGGCTTGTGCTACGCCAGCATCCGTATTTCCGATTTTGATTAAGCTTATGAATAGTCATATCAAAAAATTGGAGCGGGATAATCTAGGTGCAAAAATCAGTTATGAAAACCAGCTGACAGAAATTATGGGTAAATTAGATGAGTTTCCGAGAAGATTGACTTTGGAAGAGCAGGGAAAATTTGATTTAGGGTATTATCATCAGGTGCAGGATAAATATACTAAACGGGAGGATAGAAAATGAGAGAAGCGATTAAAAACAGATATGAGTTTGTGATTTTATTTGATGTAGAAAATGGTAATCCAAATGGAGATCCGGATGCTGGAAATATGCCGCGTATTGATCCGGAAAGCGGACTAGGATTGGTAACGGATGTTTGCCTGAAACGAAAAATTCGTAATTATGTGGAAACTGTAAAAGAGGGAGAAGCCGGTTATCAGATTTATATCAGAGAAGATGTGCCTTTAAACAGAAGTGATCGGAAAGCATGCGAAAATCTGGGAATTACAGAAACAGATGATAAAAAGGTAACGGAAGGATTAAAAAAATTAAAAAAGAATGATCCGGATGCAGATTTGAAAATCAGAGATTATATGTGCCAGAATTTCTTTGATATTCGTACTTTTGGTGCTGTAATGACGACTTTTGTAAAGGCATCATTAAATTGTGGTCAGGTAAGGGGACCGGTTCAGATTGGATTTGCAAGAAGTATTGATCCGATTGTAAGCCAGGAAGTCACTATTACACGAGTGGCTATTACAACCGAAAAGGATGCGGAAGATAAAAAGACAGAGATGGGAAGAAAGAGTATTGTTCCATACGGACTTTATCGCGCAGAAGGTTATGTGTCAGCCAATCTGGCAAGAAAAGTAACAGGATTTACAGAAGAGGATCTGGACCTGTTATGGGAAGCTATTATTAACATGTTTGAGCATGATCATTCAGCGGCACGAGGAAAAATGGCTGTACGGGAATTGATTGTATTTAAACACAGCAAGGAACTGGGAGATTGTCCGGCATATAAATTATTTGATGCAGTAGAAGTTTCCAGAAAAGCCGATGTTGTATATCCGAGAAATTATCGTGATTATGAGGTTCAGATTCATGGTGAGCAGATCCCGGATAGTGTCGAGGTGAAGAGAATGATAAAATGATCTATGCAGAAGATGATTATTTGATGATATCTGGAATTCAGCACTTTAAGTTTTGCCGAAGGCAGTGGGCGTTAATTCATATTGAACAGCAGTGGGCTGAAAATGAGTATACCGTAATAGGCGAATTGATGCACAAAAAAGTTCATGATCCGTACCTGGCGGAGAAGCGCAAGGATATTCTGATTGTACGGGCGCTTCCTGTGCACTCTAAGATAATGGGAGTGAGTGGGGAATGTGATGTGGTAGAATTCCATAAAAGTGAAGAGGGTGTCAAACTGCATGGACATAGGGGATTATATACAATTTACCCGGTGGAATATAAAAAAGGAAGGCCCAAATATACAGAAGAAGATATTTTACAGCTTACAGCACAGACGATGTGTCTGGAAGAAATGTTTTCAACACAAATTTATGAAGGTGCCCTTTTTTATGGTGAAACACGTCGTCGCGAAAGAATTCTGATAACGCAGGAACTTCGGACAGAAGTTGAAAATATGTTCAAGGAAATGCATCAATATTATCAAAGGGGATATACTCCTAAGGTAAAATACAGCAAAGTATGTCAATCTTGTTCTTTAAAGGAAATTTGTCTTCCTAAATTGAGTCGTTCAGATGAGGTGAAAAAGTATATTTTCCAAAAACTGGCGGAGGATGAACTATGAAAAAATTGTTGAATACCTTATATGTAACATCGGAAAATAGTTATCTGGCATTAGATGGAGAAAATATAGTAATTTATGAAGAACAAGAAGAGCGCGGGAGATTGCCGCTTCATAATTTAGAAGGAATCGTTTCTTTTGGATATAGAGGGACAAGTCCCGCGTTGATGGGCGCTTGTGCAGACAGAAATATTTCTTTATGCTATGTGACTCCGCAGGGGCGTTTTTTAGCGCGCGTAACAGGCAAAGTCAGAGGAAATGTATTGTTGCGTAAACAGCAGTATGAAAGCAGTCAGGATAATGCAATTAGTTTGGAGATCGCTAAAAATTGCATTGTTGGAAAGGTTTATAATGCGCGATGGGTGCTGGAAAGAGCAGTACGTGATCACCCACTTCAGGTTGATGTTGAGAAAATGAAAAATGCATCGCAGCAGCTGAAAAATTCACTGATACAAATACAAAGCAGCGAATCAAAAGAACAGCTTCGTGGCTATGAGGGAGAGGCTGCAAGTGTATATTTTGGTGTATTTGATGAATTGATTTTGCAGCAAAAAAAGGAATTTTTCTTCCATGGGCGGAGTAAAAGACCTCCAATGGATAATGTGAATGCAATGTTGTCCTTTACGTATACCCTTCTGACCAATAATATTGTATCGGCATTGGAATGTGTGGGCCTTGATTCGTGCGTAGGATATTTGCATACGGAGCGTCCGGGAAGAGCTTCTTTGGCATTAGATTTGATTGAAGAATTGCGCCCTGTATTGGCAGATCGTTTTGTTTTGTCACTGATCAATAAAAAGATTGTGACTGGTAAAAACTTTACCAAAAAGGAAAACGGAGCAGTTCTGATGGATGATGAGATTCGGAAAAAGTTTTTAACAGAGTGGCAGAAAAAGAAAAAAGAAACCATTACACATCCGTATTTGAATGAAAAAATTGAGTGGGGAATGATTCCATATGTGCAGTCAATGCTTTTAGCAAGATATCTGCGTGGTGATCTGGATTCATATCCGGTTTTTTTGTGGAAATGAGGTGTGGAACATGTTAGTATTAATTACGTACGATGTTAATACAGAAACAGCGGCAGGCCGTACTCGTCTTAGAAAAGTGGCAAAGCAATGTATGAATTATGGCAGAAGAGTACAAAATTCGGTATTCGAATGTATAGTAGATAACGCACAGTGTGTGATGCTTAGATCACTTCTTACAGACATTATCGACGTTAATGTGGACAGTCTTCGGTTCTACTATCTGGGAAATAAGTATCAGACGAAAGTTGAGCATGTAGGCGTGGACAAAGGAATAGCGGCGGATGATGTTCTTATCTTGTAACAAGTCTGTGCGAACCTAAAGCAGACATAAAAAGCCTGATAGGTTCGCACCTGAAAAAGTAAACAAAAACAAATAAAATGATTAATTGCTAGATGGTATATACATTAATTTGAAGTGCCAGATGGATGATCTATACAAGGAATACTTTGGATCAGATGTAAAAATTGGTAATTAATGCAGTCGCCTCCCTCGCGGAGGCGTGGATTGAAATTGCAATAGTGGAGAATCTTTAGTCTTGCCTTGTCGTCGCCTCCCTCGCGGAGGCGTGGATTGAAATTTATATGTTTTGAGAGCTATATGCCGATTGAATGTCGCCTCCCTCGCGGAGGCGTGGATTGAAATAAGGCAAATTATTTGCAGATGAAACGTGCGGCGATGTCGCCTCCCTCGCGGAGGCGTGGATTGAAATTGCTGGAGCGTCCAGAATTTTGATGAAGTCTATCGTCGCCTCCCTCGCGGAGGCGTGGATTGAAATGTCCTGGGACGACCTCAAAAAACAGTTGTGCACTCGTCGCCTCCCTCGCGGAGGCGTGGATTGAAATAACTGGTATGTCCGTCATAATGCTGCAAAAAGCCGTCGCCTCCCTCGCGGAGGCGTGGATTGAAATATCTGCTATGTACTCCTCGCACGCATCCTCATCGTCGCCTCCCTCGCGGAGGCGTGGATTGAAATACGTTAAACCAGGAAGAAACAAGAAGCCTGTATTGTCGCCTCCCTCGCGGAGGCGTGGATTGAAATTTGCTAGTGCCTTTAATATGGACAAAGCTGAATGTCGCCTCCCTCGCGGAGGCGTGGATTGAAATGTCATAAACTGTCGGAAGAACCAGCCAAGTGCAGTCGCCTCCCTCGCGGAGGCGTGGATTGAAATTTATTACCACAGTCCAAAAAATAAATCAGACAGGTCGCCTCCCTCGCGGAGGCGTGGATTGAAATATCAAAAATAGGAAAGTCAAAGTCAAAAATCTTAGGGTCGCCTCCCTCGCGGAGGCGTGGATTGAAATAATAACTTTATACAGTAAATTGTCTACCGGTATAAGTCGCCTCCCTCGCGGAGGCGTGGATTGAAATAAGTAGTCTAAAATTATTAAATACATTATGCCAGTCGCCTCCCTCGCGGAGGCGTGGATTGAAATAGCAAAAGCGTGTTTCGTATTACACGGGCAACGTGGTCGCCTCCCTCGCGGAGGCGTGGATTGAAATGCTTATTATTCGCAGAATATACATTTTCAGTTGGTCGCCTCCCTCGCGGAGGCGTGGATTGAAATTATTCCGTGGGACAAAACACTCTCGAATGTGGGCGTCGCCTCCCTCGCGGAGGCGTGGATTGAAATGAAGAAAATGATAATATGTGGAGAAAGAAGTACGTCGCCTCCCTCGCGGAGGCGTGGATTGAAATTTGATCCTCCAAAAGGGCTACTAAAATTGCTACGATGTCGCCTCCCTCGCGGAGGCGTGGATTGAAATAACAGTACTTTCCTCAGTAACGGTCTCCTCAGTGGGTCGCCTCCCTCGCGGAGGCGTGGATTGAAATGACCGCGTCATATACATCGTAAAAGCAGCTAGCTGTCGCCTCCCTCGCGGAGGCGTGGATTGAAATCGGGAAAACTATTACCTAAAAGAATACCGGGAGGGTCGCCTCCCTCGCGGAGGCGTGGATTGAAATCCGCTTACGGTCATACCGGTTGGTGTATGGCTCTGTCGCCTCCCTCGCGGAGGCGTGGATTGAAATATACGGCGGATGTTGTGCTTGTCCGGCAATTTGGGTCGCCTCCCTCGCGGAGGCGTGGATTGAAATTTGGGCTGGGCTTATGTGTTTGCAGCGCGCCAGGACGTCGCCTCCCTCGCGGAGGCGTGGATTGAAATCAAAATTTATCAGCATGGTTTTGAAGTTTGGTAAGGTCGCCTCCCTCGCGGAGGCGTGGATTGAAATTGGCAGCAGGGAAAGGAGGACAGGAGTATGTCGAGTCGCCTCCCTCGCGGAGGCGTGGATTGAAATATTCCATTCGCAGTAATAACCATGCCCGCCATAAAGTCGCCTCCCTCGCGGAGGCGTGGATTGAAATATAAGCACGGGAAAATTCCAGGAGCCACAGAAGACGTCGCCTCCCTCGCGGAGGCGTGGATTGAAATACGTTTTGCCCGGAATCAGGACGAAAGCACATTTGTCGCCTCCCTCGCGGAGGCGTGGATTGAAATTGCTGCCCTCTCCCCCGTCAGCGCCCGGATCGCCGTCGCCTCCCTCGCGGAGGCGTGGATTGAAATATGTGGACGCTGTACGGCGTCATGTTATGCCAGTGTCGCCTCCCTCACGGAGGCGTGGATTGAAATATTCCAAATTTGCGTTTTAGTCTCAAGTAATTTAGTCGCCTCCCTCGCGGAGGCGTGGATTGAAATTTGTATTTGCCGAACTGGAACGGAAACTGACAAGGTCGCCTCCCTCGCGAAGGCGTGGATTGAAATTACGCCGATATGGGTATTATTGCAACTTCCCTTCGTCGCCTCCCTCGCGGAGGCGTGGATTGAAATACGGGCATTATACGGGTGGGTTTGTACCTGGCAGGGTCGCCTCCCTCGCGGAGGCGTGGATTGAAATCTGTAGCTCATTCCACCCAAGAACAGCTTTATAGTCGCCCCCCTCGCGGAAGCGTGGATTGAAATTCCACCTCCTAATGCAGTACCAAGAGCGCCCCGGGTCGCCTCCCTCGCGGAGGCGTGGATTGAAATATCATATCGTATGCGGTATATGTAATAGTCCCGATCGTCGCTTCCCTCGCGGAGGCGTGGATTGAAATGCAAGTCCCTCGTAAAAGCTCCATAGGCTCTTTCCACACTTAGTTGATTTCACAGCGAAATTGTTCATGAAGCAGTACTTTTGCCTTCAATAATTTAAAACTATTTCTGCCATACATAATACGTTTTATTACTTTGAGTTTATTAACGCTTCCCTCTGCCAAACCATTATTATATTGCATGGCAATTCCATTTTTCACAGCAACAATATCCTGTCTTATACCATTCACATATGTTTGCAACTCAGGAATATTAAATTTTTCCAGTTTAACAAGCCATGCGTCTAGCTTTTCTTCATGCTTTGAATATATAATTTCATAAAATTCCTTTATGGTCACATAAAGGTCGGCAATCACTGGGTATGATTTTAAAACTTGCTCATATTGTTCTTGACTGATTGTTTTCACATCGTCCAACCCTTTATATATTAATTGCGTTAGTGATCGGCGTTGTACGTATTCTTTCGGCTGATAATCAGAACAAGCATCTTCTTTTTGAGCGGTCACGCAACGAATTCTTTCTTTTTGAATAAACATTCTTAAAGAAGCAACTGACCCATCATACCCTTTTTCACTGATTATTTTGTGTATACAAGGGTATGTCATGATTTCCTGATAGTATATATTCCTCAGGACAGTGCCAGTTCCAAAACAGTGAAAACCTACCGAGACGGACTTACGATCTTCAGAAGGTATGGTGCTGAAGTAAAAGGCTTTTCTATACGATCTTTTTCTTTTAGTCAATGCACCTTTGAGTGCTGTCATGTACAGTATCGTAGAAACCGCAAAAGCCAACAATCTGAATGTGTTCC
>ERZ773269.2480-NODE-2480-length-14034-cov-22.398884_pt1 | contig 14034 bp, 9 predicted proteins | sample MGYA00511958_ERZ773269 | MGnify/ENA primary metagenome ERZ773269 (study PRJEB29015, sample SAMEA2737761) | human gut metagenome | biome: human gut; feature: human-associated habitat; material: faeces | place: China | collected 2012 ... | reverse complement strand
TTTGCGTTCCTAAGTGCGCGCCGAAACGACGACCGTGCGCACATAGGTACGCAAACAGGGCCATTTGCGTCCGTATGTTCGCGCACTTGTCGTTCCGGCGCGAACTTAGGAACGCAACGGCGCTTCCGGCTCAATCGGCATGCTCGAATATCGGGTGCGCCCCGGCACGCGGTACACCGGCCTGCATCAGCTTCATGACGAACGGCGCGCGCTGGACCACTTCGATGTAATTCGTCCGTATCACAACGCTCACTCCGGCCTCTTTCAGATCCTGTTCGCGCTGCCTTTCGTCACGGACCACCTGCCGAACATCCCGGTTCGACGTCATCTCTGGATCGATGTATTTCTGCATACCGTCAAACTCCAGCACGATGATGCGGCCATCTTCCGTATGCCAGATGAAATCGACCCGGCCCGCCTCCTTGCCGGTCACGCGGCTGTAAAACGTATGCTGCAATTGCGGAGGAACAAACCCTTCTTCGATGGATACAGCCCGGCAGAACGACTCTCCTCCGTTCTCGCTGCGAGCATCCGCATAATGCAGCAGACGAAATACCGGCCCACAATCCACTCGCAGACCATCACAGACGGCGACGATCTCCTCGCGGGTCACGAGCCCCCGGCGCAACGCGGAATCGAACATCGACAGCACGTGCTCGAACGGATACAAGAGCGCGCAGTCCACCAAGGTTCTTGCCGGACTGGTCACACGTACCTCGCCGATACATACATTGTCACGCAATGCCCGTTCGTGGGCGATCCGGTCAGCCAACTTGCTCACCTGACTCCAGGTATTCGACCCGTCCTGCGCTGCTCCATCACCGCGAGGCCGGTACAAACGGACCACACGGCAGTCCTCCCGTATATCGGATCTACGCACCGAGATGCGCCGCAGCCGGTGGTACGACCGACGTGACTTGGTGAATCCGTCAGTCGCGATGTACACGTATGGCTCGTCATGCAGCGTCCAGGAGTGCTCGAACCCGTAGATGACCGCCGCGCTCAGTCCGGCGAATACGCGCTCGGGATGCCGTCTCGCCATTTCGCGAATGACATGTGACGCTTGCTCAATGGGATTCAGACCATCCCAGTATTCACGACGCGCGTACACGCTGCGAAATGGCCGCACGACATCGCCGCAACGAGTTCGCCGCAGCATCGCCTGTCGTTCTGCCGGGCTGGACGCGGAACAGCATCGCCCGTCCATTTCCGCCCGGTTCATCAGATCGTCTAGATGCTTGTGCTGTCTCATATGTTGATGATGACAATATGGACCGCCGCTGCGCAAGCGAATCCGGGGTATGTGGTCGAAGGCTAGGCGATTGTGGATAACTCGGCGCGTCGCGGCGGCATCAACGGCTGTGACGACACATTTGCGTTCTTAAGTGCGCGCCGAAACGACAAGTGCGCGAACTTAAGAACGCAAACCGGCCCATTTGCGTTTCTAAGTGCGCACAGTCGACGTTCCGGCGCGCACTTAGAAACGCAAACGATATCAGGGGGGGTAGGGAGTATCGAAGGGGACAGCAGGGGAAGGAGGAATATCAGGGGTAGAGAGAACGGGCACAGGGCGGTGAGTAGGATAGGAGGGTATGAGCGATGCGTTGAATTTGGAGCCCGGAGCGTTGGTCGGCGGCTACACGCTGATGTCGCGGCTGGGATCCGGAGCCATGGGATCGGTCTGGCGCGTGCATGATGACGGTGGCGAGGAATACGCGATGAAGATATTGCGCGATTCGCTCGCCGATGACCGTTCGACGGCGTCCGCGCGCGATCAGATCACGGCACGTGAGCGGTTGCGCCGAGAGGCGATGGCGTTGAAGAAAGTCAATCATCCCGGCGTGTGCGGCATCGTGGACATGGAGTTGGATGATTCGCTGGCGTTCATCGTCACCGAGCTGATCGAGGGCAAAAACCTGCGCGACGACGTCGCCGCGAATGGGCCCTACGTCGCCGATGACCTGGAACGACTGGCATCCAAGCTGATGGACGCAGTCAAGGCGGTTCATGCGGCGGGCATCGTGCATCGAGACATCAAGCCGACCAATGTGATGGTTTCGGCGACCGGCCCGGTTCTGGTGGATTTCGGCATCGCCATGGGCGAAGGCGAAAGCCATGTGACGCGCACCGGCCTAGTGATGGGAACGCCGGGGTTCATCGCGCCGGAGATTATCGAGGGAACCGAATCCGATGAGATCACGGACTGGTGGTCCGTGTCTTCGGTGCTGGCATTCGCGGCAACCGGAAAGCCCGTTTTCGGCACTAAGCCGATGATGGCGGTGCTGGAACGCGAGGCGTCCGGCAACGCGAACCTCGCAGGTCTTCCCGCCACCACCATGACGGCGTTCCGTGCGGCGCTGAACCCGGATCGCAGCAAGCGCTGCACTCCGGAGCAACTGCTGCAGGCGATCACCGTGGACGCGTTCAACCCCGGCGCCTGGCAGCAGCACGACGATAACGCCGCGCAATCCGGTCAGACGGATGTGATGCGCCCTTTTGACCATACCGACCTGCGCAACCCGCGTCTGTTATGGCGCCCGCATGAGCCGGCCGGATCAGGTGAAAAACCGACTGCAGCCGTCACCAAGGCAGGAATGCCAAGGCAAACCGCGATGCCCGGCGTTCGGCCCGCTTTGCAGCGGATCATCGGACAATCGGCGCCCTCACCGTATGCGACGGTTCCGCCGATTCCGAGGCTCCCAAACGCCAGCCAAGCCGCTGACACTGCATCCGCCAGTCTTCGACGGCTACCATCAATCGGGGCAGGAGCAGATGCCGGAACCTCGGACGGAACCGTACCGCTCCGGGGAGCACCGCTACCGGGAAATATCGCGTCTTCTCAGGCACCCGGCAACGACCGGACGGCGCCGATGTCCCGCCTCACCCCACCTATGCCGCCGACCATGCCGGTCGGCACCGAAGCGACCGAATCGTTGCGCCCACAGCCGACATCGGTTCTGCCCGCCTCCACCATGCCATTCGATTCCACGGTCAGCGTCGGACGAACCATGCCCATGCAACCGCAGCCGACGACGGCCCTACCCACGGACGATGCGGACATGACCGGAGCAACGGCCGTAATCGAGCCGTCATCATCCGCCGACACCGCGGCAACCCTGGCGATGGATGATCCAGTGTGGTCGGGGCGCCAGCAAATCCCCACCATGAACATGCCGCCGCTGAGCCCCCAGCAGATCTTCGCCGACCCTGATGAAGCCGCAACGCCGACGACCGCAATGCAACCCGGCCAGCCCGCACAGCTCCAGCCAGCCGCGCAATTCCAGCCGTCCATGCAAGCCATGACGTCCATGCAGGCCATGCCGACAGCGCAGGCCATGCCGCCCATGGCCATGAACCCGGCAGACATCAAGCGCCAGACCTATCTGCGTCAAGGCATGCCGCTGCTCGCCGCATGGGCAGCACCCATAGCCGCAATGGCTGCGAGCATGCCGTTGGCGGCAATGGTCGCAGCCACGCTGCTGTGCTGGCTGCTGCTGACGATCGGCTATTCGACAGACGCCCAGCTGCAACGCGAGTACAGACGCGGCGGCACACACAGCGCCGGCGACACCGCGATGCGCATCATCACGCTGCCATGGCACGCCCTCAGGGGATTGCCTGCGGCAATAGGGCGCGGGCTGCTCGCCGTCGCGACGCTGGCGCTGGGATCCACCCTCGCGACGCTGATCTTCAGTCTGCCGGTCGCAAACACGCAGTTCGCCATAGGCGGCATCACCATTGTGGTACCCATCATCGCCGCCTCCCCCGTGTCCCCGTCAGGTCTGGCTCTGGCCATCTGCGCGGCGATCAGCTGGATCATCGGTATGCTGGCGCCCGCGCCGACCATGCTACGACTTGGCACCGGCACCCTGCTCGGTCTCAACCGGCCCGCGGGCTCCAGCGGCGCAGGCATGCTCCCCGAATCGTCCGACAACGAAACCACTCCCGCGATATCCGCCCAACATTCCGGGCGTGAATTCGCCGTATGGATCGCATGGGCGGTGATTACACTCTCAGCGTGCACGCTGCTCGGTCTCGGACAGGGCATCAACTGGTGGCCGCTGCCCTCCAACGTCGCATAACATCCCCATCCCAGCTGCATGCCGAGCGACGGCAATGCCCGGTTTGTAGCCATTGTCACGTTCCATCATGCGGCAAACGGCGCAACCCGCCGCCGGAAAAGCGAACCCTTCTACTACTATGGGCAACAAACCGGCAGGAAAGGGATAACTGTGGCACAAAAGAATCAGAACGCGAAGCGCAACACCAGGGCAAGCCGTCGCGCCGCCGAAGAGAAGGCGGCGCAGGAGAAGGCGGAGCAAGCGGCCAAGGAGCGCAAGCAGCAAACCATCATCGGCGCGGTGGTCGTCGCCATCATCGTCGTGCTGGTGGCAATCGCCGGCTTCGCCATCTATGGAGCCATTCACAAGAACGACGTGGCGAAGAGCACCACCGAGGAGCAGGCATACCAGCAGCTGCAAAAGGTCGAGACCAAGCCATCGGCGGCCGACGACAAGGGCGGCATCCTCATCTCCAGCGAAGGCTATGGCAAGAAGGTGTCCGGCGCCCCCACCGTCGCCGTGTACATGGATCCGCTGTGCCCCGGCTGCGGCGAGTTCAACCGCCAGACCGATCCCACGCTGATCTCGCTGGTGGACGCGGGCCAGATCAACCTGGAAATCCACCCGATGTCGTTCATGGACGAATACTCGACCGACGAATATTCCAGCCGCGCCACCGGCGCCATCCTGTACATCGCCAGCAATGACGACAACCCCGATCACCTGCTCAAGTTCATCTCGAACATCTACGCCGAGGACTTCCAGCCCGGTGAGGCCAGCGAATACAAGTCGGTCAAGAACAAGGCGCTCAAGCAGCAGGCGATTGACGCCGGCGTACCGCAGTCCGTGGCCGACAAGGCGTTCAACGGCGAATACAGGAAATGGATGGATGCCATCAACCTGTACACGCCGAAGCGCCCCGAACTGTGGCAGGTGTCCGGTTCGAACAAGGGCGTCATGAGCACGCCGACCATCACCATCAACGGCAATTACTGGGATCGCAACCAGCTGTCACTCGCCGGCATGAACAACAAGACCGGCATCATCGCGTCGCTGGGCCTGAAGGAAAACGAAGTCGGCCAGAAGGGCACGATGCCGTCGATCGGCGAATCGGGCAAGCCGATCTCGCTGACGACCGGCGAATGACGAATGACCCGTCATGCCCCGCAAATGAACGATGACACCCACGTAGACCCGTGTCGCGCTGTGATCTTCGACCCCGGCCGGAGGGAACCGCAACACGGGTTTGCGACATTCTGAATTGACCAGCGCGGTGAAACTGGTAAGCTGGTCAATCGTTCGATGACACCTGTCCGCATTGTGCGAATGGGGTCCGCCTCCTTAGCTCAGATGGCCAGAGCGGCCGCCTTGTAAGCGGCAGGTCGTCGGTTCGATCCCGACAGGAGGCTCGCGGCACAGCATACCGCGTGTCATGTGCGATGCACGGTCGACATGTAGTAAGCTGTGTTTACATATAGTCTTACCTTGTGTAAGTGCCAGAAGCCTTCCCCCAACTTATGGCTTCTGGAAGGCAGAGCGTCCCCCAATTAGCTCTGCCCACAGGGGGGCGGGACAATCCCCTTCTCTCCCGCCCCCTTCTTCTTTATTTTGATATATATGGCCACCCCAGTAGCTCCGCGGCAGTCCTTCGGGCAGGGCAAAAAGTACCAAATGTGGGAGTATGGGTGACGGTCGTGCGATGCCCAGCGAAGCATCATCGTGATTGGTTACAATGCTAGCCGTAGCTCATGGAAGGATGACATATGGCCAGGCGGTGGACACCACGACGTTTTGTTCGATTGCGTCGCATTCGGGTGGCGATCTGCGCCGTCGCCGTGGCTCTTGCCTCAACGGTCGCATTCGGCGTCGCCGCACGCAAGACCATCGCACTCAGCATCAACGGCGACACCCAGACCGTCACCACGTATGCCATGAGCGTGACGCGCCTGCTTGAAGAGCGGGGCGTCGACGTCAAATCCCATGATCTGGTGCAATCCACCAGCGGCGACATCCTCAGCAATCATGACGTGGTCACGGTCCGCAGCGCATATCAGACGACCATCAGCATCGACGGACAGCGCGTGCCGTTCTGGACCGTGGCGACCAGCGCCTCCCAGCTGCTCGGGTTTTTCCAGCAGAACGAGAACGAGGCCGCGAAAGTCACCGTGGACATCGACAACATCTACAGCCAGCTCACCGGCGGCCTCGTCATCAACGAGTCCGGCCCGGTGACGGTCATCGCCGACGGCAAAACGTCGGTCGCGCCGAATGGCAAGCTTCCCGCCGCGTCGATTCTCGATTCCAAAGGCATCAGCCTCAACAAGGAAGACCGCGTCAGTGTCGAGAAGGACGGAGACAAGACCGTGCTGCGCGTTCAGCGCGTCACCCACGGGCAGGAGACGACGACCGTCGCCATTCCCCATGGTTCGCAGACGATTGTTGATAAGTCGTTGAAGCCAGGAACATCCGTGGTCCGCCAACAGGGGGAAGACGGCGAGAAGAAGCAGGTCTATAACGTCACGTATGTCGATGGCATCGCAGAGACGCGAACGCTGATTTCGGAGACGACCACCAAAATCTCCCTCGACACCATCGTCGCCGTAGGCCCGGAGAAGGCCGCCGAACCTTCCGACACCAGCAAGGGGCAAGCCGATAAAGGCAGCGACAACGCCGGCAAGTCAGGCAACAAGTCGAATACCGGCAAGTCGGATGGCAACTCCTCGAATGGCAGCACGTCCGGCGCAAACAAGTCGGATGATACGTCGAACAATGACAAAAACAACGACAAGAACAACGGGAATTCGGGCAACAACGGCAATTCCGGGAACTCAGGGAACTCAGGCAATAGCGGCAACTCGGGAAACTCCGGAAACAACGGCGGCAACGGCGGCAACGGCGGCAACGGCAACTCCGGCAACAACGGCAATTCCGGCAGCAGCTCGCAGGGACGCCTATGGCACCCGACCGCCGCGCAGGCCAAAGCCTACGCATCCGGCGCGGCCGCACAGCGCGGCTGGACCAGCTACGACTGGACATGCCTCGACAAGCTGTGGACCCGCGAATCCAGATGGCTGTGGTACGCCGAGAACGCGAAGACCGGCGCCTACGGAATTCCGCAGTCGCTGCCTGCGAGCAAAATGGCCGAGTTCGGCGCAAATTACCGTGACGACGGCGCTGTGCAGATCGACTGGGGGCTGGCGTATATCGCCCGACGGTATGGCAGCCCGTCCAAGGCATGGGAACGCTCCGAGCAAATCGGCTGGTACTGATAGCGAGCGTTATGACTGACATGAATCCATCCCCTGCACCTTCCGGAGCATCCGCAGCCGCCGAGAAACCCGCAGTCGCCGGGCGACTGCTCGGCGCGGCCGACATCCGTCACATAGCAGCCGAAGCCGGCATCAGCCCGACCAAGAAATTCGGCCAGAACTTCGTCATCGATCCCGGAACAGTGCGCCGCATCGTGCGCGAGGCCGCGGTCACCGCCGATACGCGGGTGCTGGAAGTCGGCCCCGGATTGGGGTCGCTGACACTGGCCATCCTGGAAACCGGCGCCACGATGACCGCGGTCGAGATCGACCCGCCGGTCGCGCAACGGCTGCCGCATACCATCGACACATACATGCCGGATGCGAGGAACCGCCTCACGGTCATCAACAAGGACGCGCTGGCCCTCACGTCGGCGGACCTCCCCGAGTTCAGCGGCGACGAACCGTTCACCCTGGTGGCGAACCTTCCGTACAATGTGGCCACGCCGATCATCCTGACGCTGCTGGAACGCTTCGACATGCTGACGTCCTTCGTGGTGATGGTGCAGAAAGAAGTCGCGGACCGTCTGACCGCCACTCCCGGCTCGAAGATTTACGGCGCACCCAGCGTGAAGCTGGCGTGGTACGGCTCGGCGGAACGCGTGGGCAACATCGGGCGTCACGTATTCTGGCCAGCGCCGAACGTGGATTCGGCCCTGGCCGGGTTCACCCGTGTCCAGTCGCATGCGGGCCCGCGCGACCCCCAGTTGCGCCAGCTGACGTTCCAGTTGGTCGACGCGGCCTTCAGCCAGCGTCGCAAAACGCTGCATGCCGCACTCAAGCGCATGGTGCCCGATGAAGTGTTCCACACGGCGGGCATCGACCCGACACGCCGCGGCGAGACGCTGACCATCGACGAATTCGCCGCTCTGGCGACGGCGCTGAGGCAATCGCAGCATGAACAGGGGCAGGCATCATCATGAGCGCCACAGCAATGGACAATGTACGGTCAGCGACACCGGGTCAGGTGCGGCGTTCGCCAAGCGTCCCCGCGCATTGGCCCATCCGCCGTCATGTAGCAGCCGCGGAAACGACACCAGCCGGGCCGCTGCACTCGGTGGAGGTCACGGTTCCCGCGAAAACCAATCTGACGTTGCACGTAGGGCCCGCCCATGAGGAATGGGGCGGCCGGCACGCGCTGGACACGATATATTGCGCCATCGGCGTCAACGACGTGGTGACGGCGACCGCCAAGACCCCCGGCAGCGGGTTCTCGCTCGAACTGAGCGGCGAGCATCTGGGTGATCTGGCATCGAGCGGCAGCGACATGCGCCGCAACCATGCGGTGCTTGCGTTGTTCGCGATCGCCAGGGCCGCGGGGCGGGAGCCGGACGTGGCGCTGCATGTGGACAAGCACATTCCCGTCGGTGCCGGATTGGGCGGCGGATCCGCCGACGCGGCGGCGACATTGCTCGCCGTGAACACCCTGTGGGGACTGCACTGGCCGATTGAGCGGCTGCGTGACATCGCCGCCACGCTCGGCGCCGATATGCCCTTCTGCCTGGAGGGCGGATATGCGCATGGCACCGGTTTCGGCGAGCGGATCATCCCGCTGGAGGATGATTCATCATGCGTTCAGACGCTGCGAGACCGCGGATTCGCCGGCCAATTGCTGGTGGGAGCGTACCATGCGCAACTGAGCACGCCGAATGTCTACTCGACCTTCGACAAGATGGGCGCGGGAGACGGCGACGACAACCATCTGCAGCGCGCCGCGGTCGCCTTGCACCCCCGCAGCGGCGAAGCCATCGAAGCCGCCCTGGCCGCCGGAGCATCCCGGTCATTCGTTTCCGGCTCCGGCCCATCGGTCATCGCGTTCGTACCGGACGATGCCGTCGCCCGCCGCGTTCGCACCGCATGGGAGCAATCCGCCACGGTGGACCGCATCATCGCTGCGCAGGCGCCGGCGAGACCGGTCATAACCGTCCTGCCATCCCTGTCTTATCGCGTCAGACAGTGACGCTAATCTGTGTACCAGTCTCGTAAGAAAAGGACGGACCCATGACTCAGCCTTATGACGAACGCGCGGAACGCAAGCGTTACATTCGCCGCCGCCAGCAGATCGTATTCTCCTGTGTCGGCGCGGTGCTTGCCGTCGCCCTGGTCGTGTCGGCGCTGTTCTATTTCCATGTCGGGGGTCTGGGCATAACGGCCACGTCCGCAGTCAAGCCGAATTACGGCGTGCGCGTGCCCTGCTCGACCAAGGACGCCAACGGCAAGAACCAGACATATTCCAACTATGCGAACGTCAAGGTGCGCGTGCTGAACGGCACCAAATTCGTCGGCTTCGCGAAGGCCGTCAGCACCGCGCTGTCGAACCGCCAGTTCAAGGTCACCGGCTGGGACAATTACAAGGGCAAGAAGGTCGAGCGCACCACAATCTATTTCGGCAAGAACGCCATCAACGAGGCGTACACGCTGAACACGAACTTCACGGACGCGGTGATGGTGATGGATGACCGCGACGACAAGCTGATTGACGTGGTGCTCGGCGCCTCGTTCAACGATCTGGCCAACAAGGACAGCCTGCCGAGCGGCGACACCGCCATCGAAAACTTCGAGGGATGCGTGCCCGTCCAGTCAATGGGCACCTTGCCCAAGGCCCTCGATCATGAAAAGGTGGAATGACGGCCAGCATCGTCATGACGGCCTGAAACCCCCGATATTCGGCGGCTGCCTGCCTTACGCGGACAGCCGCCGAACCGTTTCTCGGGCGCGTTTACAGCGACGCGTGCCACCGCTTGAGCTCGGCCACCGCGGTGTCATGGTCGACCGGACCGTTATCGAGCCGGTATTCCAGCATGTGCTTGTATGCGCGGCCGACCTCCGGGCCGGGAGCGATGCCGAGGATGGTCATGATCTCATTGCCGTCGATATCCGGCCGGATGGCATCGAAGTCCTCTTTCTCCTTGAGATCGCGCACGCGCTGCTCCATCTCGTCCATGGCGGACGAGAACACCATCGCCTTACGACGGTTCTGAGTGGTCGCGTCGGCGCGGGTCAGCCGGTTCAGCCGCTCATACAGCGGACCAGCGTCCTTGACGTAGCGTCGCACGGCGGAATCGGTCCACGGTTCTTCGACATACCCGTGGAACCGCAGATGCAGGTTCACTAACTCGCTGACATCCTCGACGAGATGATGGTCGAACCGCAGCGCCTTGAGCCGTTTGCGCGTCATTTTCGCGCCGACCGCATCATGATGATGGAAGCTGACCTTGCCGCCGGGCTCGAACCGGCGTGTTTTCGGCTTGCCGATGTCATGGGTCAGCGCGGCCAGGCGAAGCGTCAGGTCGGGAGCGGGCACGGGGCCTTCCGGCCCGGTCTCCAGCGCTATGGCGCGATCGAGCACAATCATCGTGTGCTCGAACACGTCCTTGTGGCGGTGGTGCTCATCGATTTCCAGCTGCAGGGCGGGAATTTCCGGGAATACGATATCGGCGAGACCTGATTCGACCAGCGCTTCGACACCCGCCCTCGGACGATCGGACAGCAGCAGCTTCGTGAGCTCGTCACGCACCCGTTCAGCGGATACGATGTCGATGCGATCGGTCATGTCGCTGATGGCGGCAGCCGTGTCGGGGGCGATGCTGAACCCGAGCTGTGCGACGAAACGCACGGCACGCATCATGCGCAGCGGGTCGTCGTCGAAGGACTGATACGGATCCACCGGCGTGCGTAATACGCCTTTAGCCAAATCGCTGGCGCCGCCGAACGGGTCCACGAACTCCAGCTGCGGCACGCGCAGTGCCATGGCGTTCACGGTGAAATCACGGCGGGACAGATCGCCTTCGAGCGAATCGCCGTAGCTGACTTCGGGCTTGCGGGATTCGGGATCGTACGTGTCGGACCGGTACGTAGTGATCTCCACCTTGACTTCGGTGCCGTCCTCGCGCCGGCGCATCGCACCCAAAGTGCCGAATTTGCGGCCCATATCCCAGAAACCGTCACGTCCCCAATGACGCAGGATCGGCTCGAACTCGTCGGGATGGGCCGACGTGCAGAAATCGAGGTCGTGGGAACGCCGGTGCAGCAACAGGTCACGCACGGGGCCGCCCACCAACGCCAGCTCGTACCCGCGAGCCGCGAACAGGTGTCCAAGTTCAATGGCTTCCGGCCAAACTTCGAAATTCACACGAGGCCTTTCCATAAAGTATTACCGCTTTTATGCGTATTCAAGCATACCGTTACCCCACCTGCACACGGTATTGAGTAAGGTGGAAGTCATGATTACGCCCGCAGACCTCGCGCGCATGCTTGCGCATGCTGCGGGCGACCATACCCAAAATCCGCTCGAACCCGATACGTTGCTCTATACGTCCGAGGCTCCGCGCACGCCGAAAACCGTTGTCAGGCCACCGGAACCACGCTTTCCCACACCTGCGATGATGCCGCAGCGACGGGCGGGCGACGGGCCGACCACATTCGCGTCGCTGGACGCTCAGGAGCTCCCGGTGGTGCGCGAATACTCGGCCGGCGGCCTGGTGTTCGACGAGCGCGGCCGGGTGGCCATCATCGCGCGACACTCCCGCAACGGCCATCTCGAATGGTGCCTTCCCAAGGGCCATATCGAAAAGGGCGAGACGCCGCAGCAGACCGCCGTGCGCGAGGTGCACGAGGAGACCGGCATTCTGGGTGAGGTGGTCGAGTCCATTGCCACCATCGACTATTGGTTCACCGGTACCAGCCAGCGCGTGCATAAGCTCGTGCATCATTTCGCGCTGCGCCAGATCGGCGGCGACCTGACGGTGGAGGGCGATCCGGATCATGAAGCCGAAGATGCCATCTGGGTGGATTTCGATGATTTGGATGACGTTCTCAGCTATCCTAATGAACGCAAGATCGCTTGGCTCTACGCAAGGAAAATGAAGCAGGGATGATCGCGAACAGCCCCGAGCACGGTCAGGCCGTGCCATCGTTATCTCACCGAACGACACGCCTATGGCGCTTCTTTACCATCATGTTGCTGACATGCGCGATGCTGTTCGCAGGCCGCATGGTACCGGCCGGCCCGGCACATATGGCGATGGCGGATGACGAGACGGACACGGCCACGCAGACGACCGCCTTGTCGATCACCGAATCGACGCCCGTGGTCACCGACACATCCGGCTACCACATCACCATCAGCATCTCCAATCCCACGTATGCCGCGACGTCACCGGGTCTGGTGACCGTGGCCTACAACCCGTCATATACGTTCGTATCGCGCACTGACATCCAGCATTGGGCGACCGGGGACGTATCGATTCCGGTGCGCACCGTTCTCGGCACGGCCACGGTGCCGTCCATCGCGGCGAACAAGAAGGTTTCCGTGAAGATCGACGCGGCGGCCGACAGCGATGCGTTGAAGGCGTTGCAGATGTGGGGGCCGAAACCGCTGCTGGTCACCTATCAGGCGACCCAGGCGACCGACTCTCAATCCACAGGCTCCTCTGACGGGTCATCCGGGTCGGACCGTACCGTCGATCCGAACACCAAGCCGATTCGCCTGCACAGCTTCCTGACCAGATCATCCCAGGGATTGCGCAACGCACAGACCCCGCCGATGGCCATCACCATGGTCATGCCGTTGATGAACACCGGCCAGCAGGCCGACAAGAACGCCATCGACCAGCTGGTGGTGCATGACAACGGCGATGAATCCGACACAAAATCTACACAATCAGGTGGCGGCGGCACGGATGACAGCACAGACGACGGCTCCGGCAACAATACCGACGACACCGAAAACACCGCGGCGACGCAATCATCAGTGCTCACCCCGCACGACAATGATGCACTCGCCGCCAAACTCTCCCTCATCGGCAAGCACAGCGATTTGCAGACCATAGCCGATCCGACGGCATTGGCTTCCGACACCGGGCAACGCATCGATGCCGTCATGCAGCCGGCCGGATTCGACATCACCGCCTATGCCGCGATCAACAACGTCCGGTCGTACGAACAGGCCGGCGTCGGCACCGGCGCATGGAACGCACGATCCGCACTGGCCGCGGCACCGGCATCATCCAATTCCCTGCCCATCGCCTGGCAAGGCAAGGGCGATTGGACACGGCAGGCGCTCTCCACGGCCAGGAAGCAGGGATACCAGTACGTCATCGCCGGTCACGACTTCGACTCCAGCACCACGGCCACCGTGCACACAGGCACATACACAATCCCCACCTCGGCCGGCGACATCACGGTGCTGAGCGAGCAGAAGGAACTCGGCGACCTCGCCAAAGGCAAGCCCACCAGCAGTGATGCGGACGGCGAGACCAGTAACGCGGGACGCATCGCGCGGTTCGTCGCGCAGAGCGCCTTCTATCAGATGGAGCAGCCGTATGCGGCGATGAACCGCAACCTGCTGGTCTGCTTCGGCACTAATATGTCGGCGGCGTTCATCGACACGCTGATGACCGCGGTCGAACAGTCCTCATGGCTGCAACTCACCGACCTGAATGATCTCATTGACGCAGACGCCTATCGGACCGGCGACAAGGCGCTGCAAATCGTCCCCCAAGACAGTCATTTAAGCGAGCGGAACACCCGATCGGTCACGTCCGCGCTGGAATCGCTGGCCGAAAGCCGCAACGACATCAACCGCTTCGCCACGTCGGTCCTCACCGACCATAAGGCATCCGCGTCCTGGATCCGCAAGATCAAGGCCGCACAGAGCACGCTGG
>ERZ773269.2479-NODE-2479-length-14048-cov-16.191810_pt1 | contig 14048 bp, 17 predicted proteins | sample MGYA00511958_ERZ773269 | MGnify/ENA primary metagenome ERZ773269 (study PRJEB29015, sample SAMEA2737761) | human gut metagenome | biome: human gut; feature: human-associated habitat; material: faeces | place: China | collected 2012 ... | reverse complement strand
TGGTATTTGATTGAGAAAAAGTTGAATATTGAATAATAAAAGAGTTTAAATATCAATTTGAAAAAATGTCAAGATTATTTGCTCATATTATAACGAATTCAATTCTTTATTAATACCTATCGAGAAATATCTTGAAAATTGGGATGTTGTTTCGGGTTCAAGTTACATGAAAGAATATATTTTAAATTTAGAAAAAGAATTCTCTTTAATAGAAAATGGATTTAAGGAAGAAGAGAAAAGAGCTCTTGCTGACTATCAATCAAACGATAATGCGTATACCAAAGAATTAGCATTTTTAGCCTTTAAATCCAATGTATATCAAGTTAGAATGTACAGTGTATTTCTCTTTGGATATTTGTCATCGTATGAAGAAATTTTGATCTTCATGAGGGATGAGGTTTCAAAAGATGACAATTGGAGAGTTCAAGAAGTATTAGCAAAAGCATTTGATGAATTTTGTAAGCAAACAGGTTATGAAAAATCTCTTCCGGTTATTGACGAATGGTTACAAAACAGTAATCCAAATGTTAGAAGAGCTGTTACAGAAGGTTTGAGAATATGGACGAGTAGACCATATTTCAAGGATAATCCAGATGAAGCTATTAAACGAATCGCAACATTAAAAGAAGATTCTAGTGAATATGTTAGAAAATCAGTTGGTAATTCTTTGAGGGATATTAGCAAAAAATTTCCAGAGTTAATTAAAGAAGAACTTGATGGTTGGGATATTAATAGTAAAGAGATTCAAAAAGTTTACAAGTTGGCAAGTAAATTTATTAAGTGATAATTATCAGCTATAAAGTTAGAAAAAAATACTATAAATTATTTTCATTCTAAAGTTTAATTTTAAACAACAACTCTATCCCTTTCGTTCTATAATATAGAAGTTTGCTATCACGACATGTTGAGGCGGTAAGTTTGCTAGTCAAGGAGTAAAACGACGAAGATTAGCATTTACTTCCGCCCATGCGATAGCTGTCCGTGATTGACAAGTGCTAGCACGCAGACAGAACGGAGATAGCGAACCGCTGAGTGTGTCGCTCTGCTCGTAAAAGCTTAGAAACCTTTGAACGAAAGGGATAATGAAAGCCTTGATTGCAAGGCTTTTTGCTTTATGGTGGGTAAGTATCAGAGTGAGAAAATTTTTGGAATGAGTAGAAGTGATAGCTAGAAATTATCAGTTTCTATTTCCATTTACCCTGTGGGTACGTGTTTGTTTCCATTGACAAGGAGTTTGTGGGAATAGAAATGTACCCACCTTGTTTGAATCAAGTGAAGTGTAGTTGAAGGAAATCTGTTGAAAGCAATACTTCATTTTACCGAATAAGTAATAATTTAGGCAACTTCAAATCGATTAAAAAAAACTATTTTAAAGGTTAAGAGTAGACAAAAATTGTCCACTCTTTTTTGCAAACTCAATTTATCAATAAATGAAATGAGGGAATGTAAAATGAAATATTTTGAGGTTGAGTTAGAAAATCCTGATGAATTTTTAAAACTACAAACAGAAGATTTTGTGAAAGCTAATCGCTTGCTACTAAGGAAGATAATCCAGAGCGTTACAGTCTATGAAGAAAACTTCGTCATATCCTTTAAATCTGGCATCGAATTGGAAGTATGAGTCTCATTCCATAACTTTTATATTGAACATATCATCTTGTTGTGTTATACTATAAATTGATATAAACAAAGATGTAGGAGGAACCGAAACTATGACAGCCTCAATGCGTTTAAGATAAGCTGGCAATAAAAAAAGCAGAATCTATACCCGATGATAGGCTTTTTTGTTGTGCTTATTTATACGATATTGAGCATTCATTAGTTACGGTGAGGATATTGGTTATTTAACTATACCTTTATTTAACTATGTCTTTAATATGAATGTTTCCAAATTGTATGTATGCAGACCAAAAGCCACATTGTGGGGTTTGGCCTGCATTTTTTATTGCCTAGAATGCTATTCAAAATAGAAATTCAAGCAAAATAATATGCAGGAGATAATATAAATGGAAAAATACAACAATTGGAAACGAAAATTTTATGCAATATGGGCAGGGCAAGCAGTATCATTAATCACTAGTGCCATCCTGCAAATGGCGATTATTTTTTACCTTACAGAAAAAACAGGATCTGCGATGGTCTTGTCTATGGCTTCATTAGTAGGTTTTTTACCCTATGCGATTTTGGGACCTGCCATTGGTGTGCTAGTGGATCGTCATGATAGGAAGAAGATAATGATTGGTGCCGATTTAATTATCGCAGCAGCTGGTGCAGTGCTTGCTATTGTTGCATTCTGTATGGAGCTACCTGTCTGGATGATTATGATAGTATTGTTTATCCGTAGCATTGGAACAGCTTTTCATACCCCAGCACTCAATGCGGTTACACCACTTTTAGTACCAGAAGAACAGCTAACGAAATGCGCAGGCTATAGTCAGTCTTTGCAGTCTATAAGCTATATTGTTAGTCCGGCAGTTGCAGCACTCTTATACTCCGTTTGGGATTTAAATGCTATTATTGCCATCGACGTATTGGGTGCTGTGATTGCATCTATTACGGTAGCAATTGTACGTATACCTAAGCTGGGTAATCAAGTGCAAAGTTTAGAACCAAATTTCATAAGGGAGATGAAAGAAGGAGTTGTGGTTCTGAGACAAAACAAAGGATTGTTTGCCTTATTACTCTTAGGAACACTATATACTTTTGTTTATATGCCAATCAATGCACTATTTCCTTTAATAAGCATGGAACACTTTAATGGAACGCCTGTGCATATTTCTATTACGGAAATTTCCTTTGCATTTGGGATGCTAGCAGGAGGCTTATTATTAGGAAGATTAGGGGGCTTCGAAAAGCATGTATTACTAATAACAAGTTCATTTTTTATAATGGGGACCAGTTTAGCCGTTTCGGGAATACTTCCTCCAAATGGATTTGTAATATTCGTAGTTTGCTGTGCAATAATGGGGCTTTCGGTGCCATTTTATAGCGGTGTGCAAACAGCTCTTTTTCAGGAGAAAATTAAGCCTGAATATTTAGGACGTGTATTTTCTTTGATCGGAAGTATCATGTCACTTGCTATGCCAATTGGGTTAATTCTTTCTGGATTCTTTGCTGATAAAATCGGTGTAAATCATTGGTTTTTACTATCAGGTATTTTAATTATTGGCATTGCTATAGTTTGCCAAATGATAACTGAGGTTAGAAAATTAGATTTAAAATAAACAATATTGGAGGAATATTTATGTATCTTATTTTCATGTAACTCTTCCTGCTAAAATCGCAGGGTTTTCCCTGCATACAAGCAAATGAAAGCATGCGATTATAGACAGGAGGAAATGTTATGGAATTAATATTAAAAGCAAAAGACATTCGTGTGGAATTCAAAGGACGCGATGTTTTAGATATAAATGAATTAGAAGTATATGATTATGACCGTATTGGTTTAGTAGGAGCAAATGGTGCTGGAAAAAGCACTTTACTCAGGGTACTTTTAGGAGAATTAACTCCCCCAGGATGTAAAATGAATCGTCTGGGTGAACTTGCCTATATTCCCCAGTTGGACGAAGTAACTCTGCAGGAGGAAAAAGATTTTGCACTTGTAGGCAAGCTAGGTGTTGAGCAATTAAATATACAGACTATGAGCGGTGGTGAAGAAACAAGGCTTAAAATAGCACAGGCCTTATCGGCACAGGTTCATGGTATTTTAGCGGATGAACCTACGAGCCATTTAGACCGTGAAGGAATTGATTTTCTAATAGGACAGCTAAAATATTTTACAGGTGCACTGTTAGTTATTAGCCATGACCGCTATTTTCTTGATGAAATAGTAGATAAAATATGGGAACTGAAAGATGGCAAAATCACTGAGTATTGGGGAAACTATTCTGATTATCTTCGTCAGAAAGAGGAAGAACGTAAGAGCCAAGCTGCAGAATACGAACAATTTATTGCGGAACGTGCCCGATTGGAAAGGGCTGCGGAGGAAAAGCGAAAACAGGCTCGTAAAATAGAACAGAAGGCAAAAGGTTCTTCAAAGAAAAAAAGTACTGAAGACGGAGGGCGTTTAGCTCATCAAAAATCAATAGGAAGTAAGGAAAAAAAGATGTATAATGCTGCTAAAACCCTAGAGCACAGGATTGCGGCCTTAGGAAAAGTAGAAGCTCCGGAAGGCATTCGCAGAATTCGTTTCAGGCAAAGTAAAGCATTGGAGCTCCATAATCCATACCCTATAGTCGGTGCAGAAATTAATAAAGTATTTGGGGATAAGGCTCTGTTTGAAAATGCATCTTTTCAAATTCCGTTAGGAGCAAAAGTGGCGTTAACTGGTGGTAATGGAATCGGAAAAACAACTTTAATCCAAATGATCTTAAACCATGAAGAAGGAATTTCTATTTCGCCTAAGGCAAAAATAGGTTACTTTGCACAGAATGGTTACAAGTACAACAGTAATCAGAATGTTATGGAGTTTATGCAGAAGGATTGTGACTACAATATATCAGAAATTCGTTCAGTGCTAGCATCTATGGGGTTCAAACAGAACGATATTGGAAAAAGTTTATCTGTTTTAAGCGGTGGAGAAATTATAAAATTGTTGCTTGCTAAAATGCTCATGGGTAGATATAACATCCTAATAATGGATGAACCCAGTAACTTCCTTGACATACCAAGTTTAGAGGCTTTGGAAATACTAATGAAGGAGTACACCGGAACTATCGTGTTTATCACCCACGATAAACGATTACTCGAAAATGTAGCAGATGTAGTTTATGAAATTAGAGATAAGAAAATAAATCTGAAACATTAAATTTAAGGTAGTCGCTGGTCAGTATAGTCTGTTCTGGTTGGCGACTCCATTGTTAAAGAGTATAAAGACTTTAGATTTTATGAATATTAAAAATAGGAACAGTCAATTGAACTGCTCCTATTTTTCTGCTAAATATATTGTAGTTTTCTTATATGTATAATGATAGATTAGCGGATTCTCATCTACGGTACTTACTTCAAATATGAAGAAGTGATCGCGGTTATCTCTGGACTTTTCCTTATTGAGGACAAAGTAATTCTTACGTGAAGTCGCCATTGTTTTTAGGATATCATCAGTTAGGAAGGTCAATGGAATATTCATGTTAGAGTAGCGGTAGAAGTCACGTTCAAAATCTTGGTAGCTCTCGCTATAATAGTCCATTTGTAGGTGATTACGCTGAAACTCAAGCTGATTCATAGAGCACCTCCTCGACAAGTTCAATACTAATAATGTCTTTTAATTTCAAATTGATGTGACCTGTTGTAGTTTTTATCAAAATGAAATCTTTGGTCAGACTTGGTATTGTTCCAGTGTAGGAAACACGCTTGTTTTTTTCAATCACTTGAATGCGTGTGCGTAGCTGCCCGGCGTATACTTGACTGAGGAGTAATAATTTCTTCTCTAGTGATAAGTCAGACATGTACGTTACTTTGTTTGTATCATCAGAGAGTGCTGATGCATGTTCAGATAGGAAAAAGCCCATCCATTTTTGCATCTTTGTATCCTGGTACTCTCTTGCTGATTGAAATGGTAAATATGAACGGTCAATCATATCAAATCCTTTCTATGCAGAGGCAAGGGTATTTTTATCAAATTGAATCGTAAAACCTTGAATTCCCCCACCTGTGTAACATTCTTTAAAGCGATTGATTACCTCAGTATAGATTATCACAGATGAGCTTGTTGGCTTAATGCTAAATGTAAATTCCAATGGTAATCGGTTTTCAGATTTAGCATGTACTAGTCGTATCGATATTTCAGTTGTTTTGAGTTTTCTCTGACGAAGTTTTGAAGTTGCTGTTTCAACGATTCCATGTAAAAATCTTTCAAGCATTTCAATATCATTACATCCTTTGCTACGGATTTCTGAAAATTGTACTGTATTTTTTTCTTGTTTCATTTTAATCCCTCCAATCCACCCGCGGAATGACCACCGATAAGTTTACTGCGTTCAATATTTCTGGAACCTTCAGTTAGGACGGTTCCTTTTTGTATGGCTAAAAAACCAAACTGTTCTCTGACAACATCAATAGCTGTCTGAAGTCTATTATCTTTTTCAATTTGTTCTACATCATCAAAGAGTGATAGTAGAGTATAGCTTTCATCTACGAAGCCACTATAAGATACACCAATTTGTCTCACTGCACCAGAGGTGTATTTTTTCGGAATAATACAAGTACATGACTCACCATTGTTTTGGGGAGATTTGCGGGTTCAATTTTATTCTGAGCATTTATAGATTTTTTCATCTCAGTCCTAGAATAGCCAATATGAATAGAAACGACAGTAGTCAATACTAGGGCTACTGTTCCGTTCCACAGTATCATTTTAAAATGATTTTCATTGTCTTTTGTTTATTAGTATAAAAGCAGAATATTACCACATGTTGAGGCAGTATCACTTCTTGTACGATCTGAGGCTTCAGCGAAATAGAAGTAGATGTTCTGCCCATGGGACAAGGTGAGACCGAAGGTCGAGAAGGTGCCCTGTGGGGTATAGCTGTCGTAGAGTAAGGAGTGGACGGCGAAACAATACGATAACAGCGAATCGCTGAGTGTGTTGCCCTGCTCTTAAAAGTCTAGATGCTTTAACAAATGGGAATAGTAAAAAGCTTTGTTTGTAAGGCCCTTTGTTGTATAGGGGGAATCCTCAGAATGAGGGTTGAAGTTGAGTGTCTTGATGTGGAAGTTTGATAGGGTTGTCAAGCAATTTCTATAAATCTTAGGAGTATGGAGCTGTTTCCATAGACCAGGGGTTAATGGAATTAAATCTCTTTCTAGTAATGTTTCGCAACTCTACTATAACGGATTTATTCCTTTTTGTGTTTACACAACTTATTGTACACTACCCAAAAAATAAGGAGGTATGGTTATGGCTACAAAAAATATTTATGTTGCAGAAGCAGATCTACACCTATTTGATGATGCTTCCAAGTACGCAGGAAATGTTTCTGCCGCTGTGATACAAGCACTTCAGGACTTTCTAAGTGTTCAACGCAACAAAAGAGAAGGATATGACAAGATTGAGTTAAGCCTCTATGAAAAAGGGGGAAGAAGAAAGGTAATGTTCTATGGTATGGAGATTACTTGTGTAGAACGTCCGGTGGGCGGTGGAATAAGGATTGACACGATTTATAAAACTGCAAAAGGGCAACTTGCAGTGGCAACCAAGGTTTGTAAGGAGCTTCCGGATTGGGCGAAAGGGAATCCACACGTATGGGAAAACCCGCAGTCTTGGTCACATGATTTTTGGAATCTGGGTGACAGAGTGTTAAACGTATATCCGGACATAGAGAGCCTAAAGGAGAAGGATGAGTATCTTGCCGAGTGCTGTGAATCTTCTCTTTCGGCAAAGCCTTATGAGTTTTTGGATATTTAGAGTAAATAATAAAATGAAATGGCTGGGGTGATTTATTTGAACAATGTTTTAATGATAGATGATGATTTGAGGCTATGTGATGTCATAAAAAAAGCTATGGCTGCGGAAGATGTTGCATTGGATTTTTGTGAGTCTGGGTTAGAAGGAATTTCTAAGCTAAAATCTGGCAACTATCAGGCGGTTGTGCTGGATGTCATGCTTCCGGGTATGGATGGCTTTGAAACCCTTCGACAAATTCGAGAATTTAGCAATATCCCTATACTAATGCTTACTGCAAGAACAGACAGTATCCTAAAAATCGAAGGATTTAGAACCGGTGCGGATGATTATCTAACGAAACCATTTGAGCTGCTAGAACTTGTTGTTAGAATTTTATCTTTGATTCGCCGCTACACTGTATTTAATGGGATTGAAGAAGTAAATGTAGAAATATGCTTTGATGGTATGAAGATCCTTCCTGATGACCGCTCTGTACATGGTGAATTTGGTATCTGTGAACTTCATCCAAAGGAGTATGAGATTCTATTTTTCTTAGCAAAAAATCAGGGTAAAATTTTGACGAAGCAATCTATTTACGAATCCGTATGGAAGGATGAGTATATTTACGATGATAACAACATCATGGCAGTGATCAGTAGATTACGAAAGAAGCTGCAAACTGTTACAAATATGAATGACTATATAGAAACGATAAGGGGTGTCGGCTATAGATTTAATAAAAAATATAGGAGGCAGATCTAATATGAATCTATATATTTGTGTGATTATAATTTTGCTGCCTATCGTGCTTTTTGGAGTTTTTCAATACTACAAGTTGAAAAAAAGCATGAATGAAATCGTAGAGGTTTTGATGGATGTAGTTAGTGGTAACGGCAATAGGAGAATATTATCAAAACCACGAGATTTTCTATCACCTGTTGCTTTTCACATCAACCATACAATTGCAGATTATGGAGATCAAATTTCGCAACTGAGAGTAAAAGAAAAAACGACCAATCAGCTGCTGACAAGCTTTTCCCATGATATACGTACACCTCTGACGGTAATATGTGCGTATTTAGATGCAATAAAAAATGAAACTGTAGTTGGAGAAGAAAAAGAAGCATATTTAGAAGTGATAAGAGAAAAAGCATCGGATCTTAGCTCTTATACAGATAGTATGTTTGAATGGTTTAAACTTAATTCAAAGGAATATGCTTTATACTTCGAGAGTGTGGATATAAATGAATTGACTCAAAGATATTTGGTCAATTGGATTCCGTTTTTGAAGAAAGAAAAATGGAATATATGGTGGACATACCGGAATATCCATCAAGGGTTTTACTCGATAAAAATGCGTATTACCGTATATTTGGGAATATTGTTCAAAATGTAATTTCCCATAGTCATGCCGACAAAGTAGAGATTCGGATTGATGATGATAGCGAAAAGGTCAGTTTGACAATTAAAGATAACGGTATTGGTATTCCTGAAGAAAGCATTGGTCATGTTTTTGAGCGATTATATAAATGTGATCCTTCACGCCGAGGAAATGGCAGTGGCCTTGGCTTATCCATTGCATATGAGCTTGCTCAGCTTATGAAAGGAACAATCCTTGTAGAAAGTATTCCCAATCAGTTTACGCTATTTAAAATTGAGTTTTGCAAATAGTTGAAATCTCACGTTTTCTTATGGACGTGAGATTTTATTTTCATAATTGCAAGGTTATTGCAAGGTTGCTATCAGGTTTGTGTAATGTCCGGATGATAAACTTTTCCATGATAAGAAAACTTAGGAGGTATAGTGATGAGTAAATACATTATTGAAACAAATCATTTAACGAAATTCTATGGAGAGCAGAAAGCTCTGGCGGACATTAATATTCATGTGAAGCAAGGTTCTATTTATGGTTTATTAGGTAGAAATGGTGCTGGTAAAAGTACCCTTATGAAAATCTTGCTTGGACTCACTTCAGCAAGTGAGGGCGAAACATTTATTTTCGGTATGAATGTAAAAAAGGATTTGCATAAAATCTTGCCAAGAGTAGGGAATTTGATTGAAACACCCGGATTTTATCCGAATTTGACCGGCTATGAAAATTTAAAGTTGTATGCCAGAATGCGTGGTGTCACGAAGAAAAATGCAATAGAGGAAGCACTGACGCTGGTTGGATTAAACAATGAGAATAAGAAGCTTTTTTCAGAGTATTCGCTTGGTATGAAGCAAAGACTTGCTATTGCTTTGGCGGTAATGCACGATCCTGAACTGCTAATCTTAGACGAGCCGATCAACGGGTTAGATCCTATTGGAATAGCAGAAGTTAGAAAACTGATACGAAGTTTGTCTGAAGAACGAGGAAAAACGATTTTGATTTCAAGCCACATTCTATCGGAAATAGCTTTGGTAGCAGATGATATAGGAATTATTGACCATGGAACTTTATTAGAGGAATCCAGTCTTGAGGAATTGGAAAATAAAAATAAAGTATCTATTCAGTTCCAGCTTTCAGATGTTTGTCAGGCTTCGATAATCTTGCAGGAAGTATTTAAAACGGATAACTTTAAGATTTCCGGTAAAGAAAATATTGAGGTATACGACACGAATTTGCCAATCGCAAAAATGAACAAAGTATTTGTAGAAAGTGGAATTGATGTGCACAAGGCTTATCTATTTGAAGAATCATTAGAAGATTACTTCAAGAAAATTACAGGAGGTGAGGGCATTGCTTGATTTAGTACTATGTGAGTTTCAAAAGTTAAAGAGAAGAAAATTTATCACTTTAACAATGGGTGTAGCCTGCCTTTTTCCGCTTCCCGTTTTGTTTCTTGCTCTTAGGCAGCAACAAGCGTTTTACATGTTATTCAGAATGGTATTTATATTTGGAGAAATGTTGTTTTTACCTTGTGTATTAGGGGTGTTATCGACAATTATTTTCTTAACAGAAGATGAAAACGACGTTTTAAAAAATATACTGACCGTACCGGTCAGTAGGACAAAAATCTTTCTATCAAAGTGTATTATGCTTATGATACTGGCGATTATTTACTGCTTATTAGAGCTGAGTGCAAGTATATTATTTGCTTTCATAATCGGAAATGCCACGAACGCATCTTCATTTGTATTATTCAGCATTTTAAGTGGTGTATTTATTTTTACTTGTTCCATGCCGGTCGTGCTATTTGTCATTACATTTGGCAAAAATTTTACAGTATCCAATATTGCGTCATTTATCTATGGAGTCATTTGCTTTGCATTGGCATACCTATGCACTGGCCCCGGAGGAGAGGTGCTTCTAAAATCGAAAATAGGAGTGTTGCCAATTGTAATGGTATTTAGATGGTATCTTGGATATTTTCCTTTAGAGGAACGCTTGGAAAAGTTTAACTTATATGCCGTTCCAACGCCTGTGATGATAGGTTATATATTGATATTCCTTGCGATCACAGTTTTCATTGGAATAATGGTATACAGAAAGAAGGAGGTGTAAGAGAGAATGGGTCAATTATTGATTTGTGAATTGAAGAAACTCAAGAGATGTAACGTCTTTTGGATCATACTTGTCGGAGCCTTCTTTTCTGCGTTTATGACATATATTCAATTTGTAATGTCAAAGAGCGTGGACAATCAAGTTACTAATTTTATGGAATTCTATATGGCAGCGATTTGGAATAACTTTTTTGTAGCTTTTCCATTTTCAATTACCATTACAGGCGGAATGATTTTTAACCAAGAATATAGTAATGCTACTTTGAAATCGATTATGACCGTGCCTGTTTCGATTAAGAGATTGTCCTTTGCTAAGGTCATTATTATTGGTGTATTAACATTTATCCTATCACTGACAAATTTCATTTTTGTTGTCATCGGAGCTGCGTTATTGCATCTTCCTGAAATTACAACTTTTCATTTAATAAAATCCTTATTGCAGATTTGTGGCATTGGAATGTGTATTTATATATCCGTTTTACCCCTGATTATATGGGGCTTTAGGAAAGTGAATGGATATTATCCGATGATGTGTATTGCTTTTATGTATGGCTTTTGTGGGAATCTTCTTATTCCTAGGGGATTGGGCGATTATTATCCGGTTACTGCTGGCTTACGAATTATCCAATATGATGTTCTTCCCCAAGGAAATAATGTAGTGGCATATATTACAATGTTGGCTGTGCTACTTCTATCAGTGTTAATGATTGTCTTTATTCCATATTCTTATGAAAAAGGGATTCATCTGAAAAACCAAGGAAAGGGGAAAAGAAATAATGTACACAAAAGATAAGGAGCATAAAAATATGTAGTGGGTATAGAAATGAGCAGATATAACATAGTAAAAGGGATTAGAGAATTTTTGAAATGGAAATATTTCATATGTTGGTTTCTCTTGATTATTTCTTTTATGACTGTATGGACAATATGGGAAAACCTTACTGTAGGAACGACCTATTATCACATAGAAAGCGAGCGAATACTGAGAGCCTTTTATGGCTATAAAATTGCAGTTGTATCTGATCTGCACAATGCCGAGTTTGGCAAGGAGAATAGCCAGATTTAAAAATCATAGAGAAAGAAAAACCGGATATGATTGCCATTACGGGGGATTTGGTTGACTCTAACAGACTGGATATAGATGTGGCAATTACATTGGTTCAGAAGCTGATGAAGATTGCTCCATATTACTATGTGACTGGCAATCATGAAGCGTGGATTGGACAGCGATTTTCTGAGTTGGAAAGAAAACTATTCGATGAAAAAGTTGAAGTTCTGCGTGATCATGTGATACAGCTCGAAAAAGACCAGCAATCCATACAGATTGCCGGTGTTGATGATACTGATTTTGCGATACTGTCAATAATTTTGTGTAAACACTCAAGTAGAGTTTGTACTGACCCCAAAAAGTTAGACATTTAATTTATTCAAAGGATTTAGTTCTGTATTGCACAGGACTGAGTCCTTTTCTACCATTTGTCAAGCATATCAAGGCATTTGATAAAAAATAGATTGAATTCCATAGTCAAACTAAGGAATTTGTCTATTTTTGAACTAAAATTCAGTGTAAAAAGTGTACGCAAAAACAACACCTTACCTAGTGTTTTTTTTGATAAGGTGTTACAATCATATGGCATAAACAATTTTACCGATTTTGGGTAGAAGTATAATCGTAAAGTTTGTTATGCGTTATGAGGTAATACATTGTCCTGATAAGACGATGCATAGAGGCAATCGTATGTGGCTTAGTTGAAGTCGTTTGCGATTGTCTTTTCGATTCTCATAAAAGTCAGCGATATGACAAGGATTGGTGTGGCTAGCTGAAGCTATGTTATGAATGCACTTAAAGAGAATCTTTCTGGCATAGGGATTCCCACGTTTGGTGATATGTTCCTTAGCTAGAAAGTTCCCAGATTCATAGTGTCTGAGGTCAATACCGATAAAAGCATTGATTTGATTGGCAGAGTGAAATCGACGAATGTCACCTAGTTCACCAATAATGCTTGTCGCTGTGGTTTTAGCTATTCCAGGAATAGAGAGAAGAATCTCGTATTCTGGCAAAGGCTGAGCCAATGTTACCATCTCCTCTAAAACACCTTGTCTGTGTTCAGAAAGCTTCAATAACTCCCCTGCATAGTATTTAACCTCTTCTATCATTGGAGAGGTTTTCTTGACCGCACAATAAGACTGATTAACTAGTTTTGTAAGTTTATCTACTAAGTAAGTCACACGTTTTTCAGAGATGCGTTTTGCCGTAGATTGACGGATGATAGCTGTTAATGTATCGTCATCCAACTCCAGTACAAAACTGTTACATGGAAAAGTCATGACCAAGTGTCAATATTGTTCCCCAGTTGGTGCCGACAAGATGTTTTCCAATTCAGGAAAAGTAATCTGTAAGACCTTGTGCAGACGGTTTTTAGCGCAGACAATATCCTCAGTAAGATTCTGATAGAAACGGCTGAGGTCGTGTAATTCTTGATAAAGCGCTTCTTGGACATAGCTTGGTTTACGATTGAGGATGACCTGAGACGTAGCTAGTTTTTCAGCGTCAATTTTATCGGTTTTACGTACACGTAAGCTATCTAGCTGTTTTTTTGATTCTAAGGGATTGAGCCATGTGTAAGAGTAACTATTATCCTCAAAGAAGGTCTGAAGACGACGAGAATAGACGCCAGTCGCTTCGAAGACAATTTCTGGCTGGTGAACAGTCTTCAAGTCCCCAAGTAGTCGATTAAATCCGATGGCATCATTAGGTATGATATAGTCATGTACTTTCTCTCCATTTACCAAGATGGCCACTTCTGAACTTGCTTTACTCACGTCAATCCCAAAAACTACTCGCATGATATTACCTCTTTGTCTTGAATGATTCCTTACTTTAGTGATGCCATTTTCAATACTCGACGTTTTTCGTCCCACATACTTTAATAACATTCTTCCTAAAACAGGTGTCTTGCCAGTTTTAATTACGACGTCTAGCGCCAAAGGACTCATCGACTTAACAAGACACCTCTACTTTAACATAACGAAAAAAGTAGTGAGTACTTTCTCCCGTCGGAGATTTCCTCACTACTAATCTTAGTATGTTTTAATTTTACCTTAATTCGTTTGTTGTTGTAGTAATCAATATAGTCTACAATAGCTTGTTCCAATTGCTCAAGTGAGTGAAAGGTCT
>ERZ773269.2462-NODE-2462-length-14161-cov-26.039061_pt1 | contig 14161 bp, 13 predicted proteins | sample MGYA00511958_ERZ773269 | MGnify/ENA primary metagenome ERZ773269 (study PRJEB29015, sample SAMEA2737761) | human gut metagenome | biome: human gut; feature: human-associated habitat; material: faeces | place: China | collected 2012 ... | reverse complement strand
TCATCCGGCAGACCACCCAGGGCCGCGGCTGGTTCACCACCGAGTTTGCCCGCTACGAGATCCTGCCCGAAATGCTGGTGCCTGCCGTGGTGGAGCAGGCCAAGAAGCTGGGCAACCTGGATGAGAGCGCCGACGACTGAGCCGCTTTCTGACCGTTCCTGAATAACGACATTCCCACAAGCCCCGTTGACACCTTTCCCTCTGTCGGCGGGGCTTTTTGCTGCAGGTGCGGTTTGTGCCGCCCCTTGACAAGCAGTAAAAAATCCCGTCTGAACTGCTTCAGACGGGATTTTTTCTTGTGCATTTTACGTTCTGGAAACGGAGATCAGCCCTTCATGGGCACAAAGCCCACCAGATCCTTGACGACCTCCCCGGCAATGATCAGCCCTGCCACCGAGGGCACAAAGGCATTGGAGCCCGGCGTTGACCGACGGGGAGCCCCCGGACGCTGGGCATCTGCCGGGCAGGGTGCTTCCGGTGCCATGTCCTCGGTCAGGGGCGTCATGGCGGGCTCCTTGGAGTAGACCACCTTCAGGTGCTTGATCTTGCGCTTGCGGCACTCGGTGCGCATCACCTTGGCCAGCGGGCAGACCGAGGTCTTGTAGATATCGGTCACTTCAAAGCGGGTCGGGTCCATCTTGTTGCCTGCGCCCATGGAGCAGATGATGGGGGTGCCTGCCTCCTTGCACTTCATCACCAGCGCCAGCTTGCCGGTAACGGTGTCAATGGCATCCACCACATAGTCGTACTGGGTAAAGTCGAACTGGTCCTGTGTTTCCGGGCCAAAGAAGCACCGGTGGGTGGTCACCCTGATGTCCGGGTCAATGTCGTGGATGCGCTGTGCAGCCACATCTACCTTATATTGCCCTACCGTGCTGCGGGTGGCGATGATCTGGCGGTTGAGATTGGTCAGGCAGACCTTATCATCATCGATCAGATCCAGTGCCCCCACGCCGCTGCGCGCCAGCGCTTCCACCGTGTAGCCGCCCACGCCGCCGATGCCGAACACCGCCACGCGGGAATTGTGCAGTTTTTCCATAGCTTCCGCGCCCAGCAGCAACTGCGTGCGGGAATACTGATTTTGCATTTTGTTCTCCTTGTTACTTTTCCGCTCTCGTAATGGTGCCGCCGCCCAGCACGGTGTCGCCCTGATACAGCACCACGGCCTGACCGGGCGTAGGGGCGCGCTGGGGCTGGTCAAATTCCAGCCGGAAGCCGCACTCCGCCGGGTAGACGGTGGCGGCCTGCTCCACCTGATGGTACCGGGTGCGGGCTGTGACCCACAGCGGCCCGGTCAGCTCCGGAATGGCGATCCAGTTCACCTCGTCCGCATACACGATGCGGTCGAACAGCATCTCCTCCGGCCCTACCGTGACGGTGTTTGCCTGCATGTCCTTGCCGCAGACGTACACAGGTGCCCCCATGGCAAGGCCCAGCCCCTTGCGCTGGCCGATGGTGTACCGCACCGCGCCGTTGTGGGTGCCCACCACCCTGCCGCTCTCGTCCAGAAAATCACCTGCCGGGTAGTGTTTGCCGGTGAAGTCCTCCATAAAGCGGGCATAGTCGCCATCCGGCACGAAGCAGATGTCCTGACTGTCGTGCTTGCGGGCATTGACAAATTTGTGCTGCTCCGCGATCTCGCGCACCTCAGTCTTGTGCAGGCCGCCCAGCGGCAGACGGATATGCGCCAGCTGCTCCTGAGTGAGGTTGTAGAGCACGTAGCTCTGGTCCTTGCCCTCGTCCAGCCCCTTTTTGAGCAGGAAACGGCCGGTGGCCTCGTCCTGCTCCACCCGGGCATAGTGGCCCGTGACCACATACTCCATGCCGTGTGCCCGGGCCCAGTCCAGCAGATGGCGGAACTTCATATATTTATTGCAGTCGATGCAGGGGTTCGGCGTGCCGCCCGCCTCATACACGCGGACGAATTTTTCAATGATCTGTTCCCGGAAGTCGGCCGTGAAATCCAGCACCTCGTACGGGATATCCATGGCATACGCCACCTCTGCCGCGTCCTCGATGTCCTTTTCCGAGCAGCAGGTGTGAAAGCCGGACTGTCCCAGCGTTTCGTTGCGGGTGAGCCGCATGGTGATGCCGGTGCAGTCATAGCCTGCCTGCTGCATGAGCCATGCCGCCACCGAGCTGTCCACGCCGCCGCTCATGGCAATGAGGGCACGCGGCTTTGAATCAGGGGTCTGTGTGGTCATAAGTTCTCCTTTGGTGCATTCAACACACTAAAACAGTAGTATAATAGTAACTCTGATAAAAGAGCTTGTCAAGACGCAGCGAACTGCTGCACTGCGGCCAGCAGGGCTTGCCGCTCGTTGGGATATTCTTCCCGGATCACACCGTCCAGCAGCGCTTCCAGCACTTTGCGGATGCCCGGCCCCGCCGGGATGCCTGCCGCCATCAGGTCGCGGCCATTCACAGCCAGCTGGCTGACGCGGCAGCATACGCCGTCCGCGTCCAATTGTTCGGCCAATTCGGAAAGTACAGCAAAATCAGCCGCCCGTTCCGGCTGCAGGGCTGTGCCCAGTGCAGCAATGCGCTGCACGGTACACAAGTTATATTTGCCCAGTAGTCGGCGGGCGTAGATGATAAAGCCGGGTGTGACGGTAGTTTCTCTGAGGACCGTCCGCTGGGGTGGGACCCTGTTGCCGAAGGCAATAGGGCGGGCGATGGAATGGCCCGAATCGTGTCCGAAGAGAAAGCTACCGTCACACCCTCTGGCTTCCCGCACCAGCACCGCCGTCTCTTCGATCCGGTTGTTGGAGCAGCGCAGGCGCCTGAGGGTGCGGCGGGTGCCGTCCTCGCCAAGGCTCAGCAGCAGCGCCGCCAGCCGGATGGGCAGGTTTTCTGCACCCGCCGGGCAGGCATCCACCACCGGCTTTGCCGCCGCCAGTGCCTCCGGTGAAAGCTCGGGCAAAACAACACCAAGTATTTTTTCGTTAAGATATGCCGCAGGGGCGGGTGCGCTCAGCAGTTTTGCAAGCTCTTCCTCGATGCGCTCCACCGATACGCAGTCCAGATGGGCACACAGCTTTTGTGCCGCCTGCGCCGTGGGCGGGTCGATGGCAAAGCCAAACCGGGCTGCGAAGCGGTACAGCCGCAGGATGCGCAGCGCGTCCTCGGTGAACCGCTGGCGGGGCACACCCACCGCCCGTACGATGCCGCTTTGCAGGTCGGCCTGCCCGCCAAAGGGATCCACAAGGCCCTCTTTTTCATTGTAGGCCATGGCGTTGATGGTAAAATCCCGCCGGGCCAGATCCTCCCGCACATCCGGCACAAAGTGCACCTCGTCCGGGTGGCGGCCATCTGTGTAGGTGCCTTCTGTACGGAAGGTGGTGATCTCGTAAAGGGCACCGCTCTGCTTCACCGTTACCGTGCCGTGCTGCAGGCCGGTGGGGATGCACCGCTGCGCGCCGAACAGCTCCATCACCTGCTGCGGCAGAGCACTGGTGCACAGGTCCCAGTCGTGCGGTGTAAGGCCCAGCAGACTGTCCCGCACGCAGCCGCCCACCACGTAGGCTGCATAGCCCGCCCTGTGCAGGGTGTCCAGCAGCTCTGCCGCACCCTCGTCCATCCGGATGGTCATGGCTGTGCCTCCTCGTACTGCAGGGTGATGCTTTTGCCGTCAAAGCCGCACTCCGCCGCCGGGAAGATGCTCTGTGCCTGCGCGGCATACTCCTCCGGGTCGGTGATCATGGGGGAATAATGGGTCAGCCAAAGCCGCTTTGCTCTCGCCTGCGCGGCAAGGGATGCGCTCTGCCCAAAGGTGCTGTGCCCCCACTGACGGGCCTGGTCTTCCTGCTCCGGAAGGGCATAGGTGGCATCGCATATCAGCAGGTCTGCGTCATGCGCCGCCTGCAAATAATACGGGCAGGGGGCCGTATCGCCGGAAAATACCACGCTCAACCCCTTGCGCGGTGCGCCCAGCACCTGCGCAGGCTGCACCGTTCTGCCCTCCACCGCAACGCTCTGCCCTTTCTGCAGCAGCTTCCATTGCTGCACCGGCACCCCCAGCGCCTGGGCCTGCTCCGGCGAAAATTTGCCTGCACGGGGCAGCTCCAGCCGGTAGCCAAGGCTTTTTACCCGGTGCTTTGTGGCAAACGGCACCAGCCGCGCACCGGCAGGCCAGCCCTCGCTCAGCGCATCCAGCGCCAGCGGCTGGCCCGGCATAAGCACCTGCGGCTTCACCGGATAGGGCAGCGGGCCGGTCAGTGCCCGCACCGCCGCCCAGATATCCGGCAGGCCCTCCGGACCCAGCAGCGCAAGCGGCCTTGTGCGGCCCTGCGCCCCCAGAGTCTGCAAAAGGCCCGGCAGACCAAAGATGTGATCGCCATGGTAGTGGGTCAGGCAGATGGCATCTGCCCGCATCAGGTTCACACCCGCACGGCGCGCTGCCGCCTGCGTGCCCTCGCCGCAGTCCCACAGCAGGCCGTGGCCGCCGCAGGCAGCAAACGCCGCCGAGAGTGCCCGGTCCGGCAGTGGCATGGTAGCCGCAGTGCCCAGCAGTGTAATGGTCAGCATAAAATCGTTCTCCCTGCACAGTAGATTTCGATATTTTATTGTACCACAGCCCAGCACGTTGCACAATCACTGCTGGCCGCGCATAGCATGGGCCAGCACAGCAAAAAGGGGGCAGCGGGATGAGACGCAAAAAAGGGGATCCTTTTTCCGGCAGGCCGCACAGCGGCCTTGGATGGGTGCTGCTGCTCGCCGCACTGGCCCTGTTTCTGCTGGCCGGTGCGCCCGGCTGCATGGCCCAGCGGATGGCGTGGTCTGCCCGGGGAACGATGATCTTTCTGCCCAGCGGGTTTTGAAAAAATGGGAGCATCCTGCTGCACAGAACGCTCCCATTTTTCTTTTTACTTTCCATCCGAATAGGGCAGCTGGCCGGTCAGGGTCAGCGTTTCGGCAAGCTCGTCCTCCGAGCGGAACCGCCACGCCGCCGCTCCCACGGCCACATAGCAGGCATCGGCACGACCCTCCGGTGTAACGGCAAGGATCATCGTTTCACCGTCGCCCACCGCCGTTACCATGCCATCCGCACTCACAGTTGCCACGCCCGGATTGCTGCTGAACCATGTCAGCGTTCCGTTTTTGGTGCCTGCAGCCTGCGCGGTCAGCTTCTGACTGGCTCCCACTGCCTGCAGCAGCATGGCGTTTTTGCTCATCTGCACCCGTCCGATCTCCGATGTGACCGTTACCGTGCAGCGCAGCACCTGCCCGGCTGTAGTCAGTGCGCTGATGACGGCCTTGCCGGACCCCTGCGCCTTTACGGTACCGTTTGTGCTTACCGATGCCACCGCCGGGTTGCTGCTGGCCCACTGCCGCACATAGGTAAACCCGCCTTTGTTCTGTTCCAGCTTCAGCTGTTTCGTCGGGGCAGGCTCCTGCTCTGTAATGGTAAGCGTCAGATCGCTGGTGTTCAGCACCAGGCGGCTGGCTGTGCTTTTGCGCACTGTGATGGTACAGGTGGTCTTTTCGCCGCGCTCATTGCGGGCCGTGACGGCCGCAGTGCCCTCGGCATGGCCGGTCACCTTGCCGGTGCCGTCCACCGATGCCACTGCCGGATCACTGGAAGTCCAGATCAGAAAGAAGTAGTCGTTGGGTGCCTGCACATTCAGGTAGGCCACCGGGGCCGGGTCTCCTTCGGTGATATCCAGCGTCAGTTCGGCAGTGTCCAATGTCATGCCGCTGTCCGGCAGCGGCTGCTCCTGCGCAGCATAGGCCGAAAACGCCCCGGCTGCAAACAGTTCTGCGCACAGCACCACTGCACAAACACACGCTTTGAACCCCTGCTTCATGGGCTTTGCCCTCCCCGCCTGCTTTGCTGCAAGATCCTTTAAATATTCCTGTCTCCGTATTATTTTACACGCAGTGCAAAACCGGGTCAAGTTTTTTGCCCATTCTGCCGGGCAGCTGAGCCTTATTTTGTGGAGAATAATAAAATCCGCTTTTCAATTTTGTACAAAACGCCGCCGCACCCGGCAAACCGGATGCGGCGGCGCTGTTCTGCTTTTGAATTTTCAGCTTAGTAGTTGATCTTTTTCAGCTCAAAGTAGCTCTGCGGATGTGCGCACACCGGGCACTTGAGCGGTGCGGACTTGCCGATATAGGTGTAGCCGCAGTTCCGGCACTGCCATACCTGCTGCTCCTCGCGGGCAAAGACCTTGTTGTTTTTCAGGTTTTCGGCCAGCGCACGGTAGCGCTCCTCGTGCTCCTTCTCGATCTGTGCCACCATGGTGAACAGTGCTGCGATCTGAGGGAAGCCCTCTTCTTTGGCCTCCTTGGCCATGCGGGGGTACATCTCGGTCCACTCGTCGTGCTCACCGCCTGCTGCCATGTCCAGACAAGTCAGGGTATCGGGGATCGCGCCGCCGCACAGCAGCTTGAACCAGATCTTTGCGTGCTCCTTCTCATTGCCGGCGGTCTCCTCAAAGATCGCGGCCAGCTGCTCGTAGCCTTCTTTTTTTGCCATGCTGGCAAAGAAGGTGTACTTGTTGCGTGCCTGGCTCTCGCCTGCAAACGCTTCCATCAGATTTTTCTCGGTTTTGGTACCCTTCAGTTCCATGATGCTCTCCTTTCAAAAACGGATCTTCTGTCAGGATCGACCGATCCCGGCTCTATCATTCAGCCCGGCGGTAATTTTTTCGCCTGCGGCTCAGGTTCTGAACAGAGTATACCATATTTTTCGGTTGAAATCAAGAACAGTTCCTATTTATTCTGAGAATATTTCTCAGTTATGCTGTTTCAGTGCACACACAGCAATGCTCAGGGCGCTCCACGCTGCCTGATACATCAGCACCGTTGCCACCGAAAGCTCCCAGATGCTGCCTGCACTGGTGAGCAGCGCTGCAATGACGATGGAGAACAGCACCGAGACCATCTGTACCGTGGTGGCGCTGCTCTCGGCGTTCTGGGCCTGATCTGCAGCCTGAAGGCCGCCGGTCAGGCTGGCAAACGCCTTGAGATGGATCATGCAGCAGGTGTCCTCCGGGTCTTCCGGTGCGGCCTTGATGGCGTTGCACTGCTCCTGATCCAGCACGGTGATCATGCCTTCCGGCAGGCGGTATGCTTCGGTAATGTGGTGTGCAGTCAGACTGGGGTCCTGGCATGTGACCAGCAGGCGGATGTTCTCCTTTTGCAGCACGGAAAGGCTGCGGGCCACATTGCGCCCGCCCACATATTTCAGCACGAACATAGCGTGCAGATTGCCGGACACAGCCAGATACAAAATTTGCAGCTCGCCGTTCTTCGAGTGCTGCATCTCGTATTCCTCGTCCGGCAGCGGCACGCCCTCCTGCTCCAGATAGCGGCGGGTACCCATGAGGATGCGGTTGTTATCGCACCAGGCGGAAAAGCCCAGCCCATGGTGCTGCTCCAGATCCTTGACCGGGAACAGGATGTCTGTGCGTTCCTCAACGATCTGGCGGAACAGCCCCTTCAGGGTGCCGTGGCTCTCGTTCAACACGCTGGCCGCGTACAGGATGGCGCGGTCGATGCGGCCGCCCTTGAAAATGCGGATATCCTCCAGCTGTGCGCTGTCGGCGGTGAACAGGTCGTCTGCATCGATCTGCAGCGTATCAATGCCGCCCAGCTGCTCAATGGCCTGCCAACCGGGCACGACTGCGCCCACAGCCGCAGCCGCACGCTGCAGCCGTAGCGAGGCAACACCCGCGATCAGGGTAGAAGAAAGCGGTGCGCCCATGCACAGCACAGCTGCCATGGCAGCCGCAGCTTTGTTCCAGCCGGCACCTGCCAGCAGGAACAGCACACCGCTGAGCAGGGCAACGCCCAGCAGGATGTACGAAACTTTGCGGGCACGGCGCTCGCTTGCGCGTTCGCTCAAGCTCTGCTCCACAAAGCCGTCAGCTTCCTTCATCGGGCGGCTCAGCAGCACCCAGGGGTCCTTCTGTTCCAGATCCCGTGCAAGGGCACGCAGCAGGTCTTTATCCTTGGCGCGGTAGGCGCCCTCGAACTCCACACCATTGGTCACCAGCTCATAGCCGCCCTTGACAGCAGCCAGCATCACCCGGCTGCCCAGCAGCGCAAGGAACAGCCCCAGCGCGGCCATGCCGCTGAGCAGCGAGATTCCGGTGGTGCCGCGGTAAACATTTGCGTTCAGCATGGCTGTGACCGCCTGCACCAGCGCTGCCACTGCGGCCAGCGCCGGCATCGTCTCGGAAGAAGACCGTCCGCGCAGGCCGTTCAGGCCGTCGCGCAGCACCGGGAAGCCCACGCACAGGCTTGCTGCCAGCAGCAGCAGGTTTGCACCATAGAATGCCGCCGGGGCAGCATCCGGGTCCAGCGCCGCCATGGCGGGCAGCAGCCCATCCGACACCAAACCAAAATGCAGCAGCACCACAGCCAGAATGCCGCCCAGCACGCAGCGCAGCGTCAGCTCTGCGCTCATGCGGTGCAGCTTATCCGCCGTGGCCTCCGGCTCGGTCAGCTCCGTTTCAGCATGTTCCTCCGGAGACACCGCGTCCTCCGCCTCAGCTTTCAGTTCCGGCTGTGGCGCAGCGGGTGCCTTCTCCGGTGCCTGCTGCGGCTCTTCACCGTCCAGCGGCAGCAGTGGCAGGCTCATGGTGTCCTCTTTTGCGGCAGGCTCCTCTGCCGGGGCCAAAGGTGCCTGCGGTGCGTCCTCGCTCTGCGCCTTGCCAAAGAAATCGGCCACCGGCTGCTCCGTTTTTTCCGGCTGCGGCACAGGTTCCGGCTGCAGCTCCGGTGCCGTCTCCTTTACCGCTGCAAACACAGCCGCGGGCAGCGGTGCACCGGACGGTTTCTTTTTGCTTTCAGCCGGTTCAGTTTCTGCTGCCGGGGCTGCTTCGGCTCTCGGTGCAGGCTTTTCCGGCTTCTGGTCGCTCAGGCCGTTGATCATCGCCTTGAGCTGTGCCATCTCCTGCTGCTCCTGCTCTTCCTGCGGCAGCAGCACCTCCGGCGCATTCTTGGGGTGCCGGAGAGGCTTTGCCGTGCTGTGCTGCTCTGCGGGTCTTGCCGCCGGGACAGTGCTCTGCCGGGGTGTTTCCGGCTTCACTGCCGCCGGGGGTTCCGCCGTTTGCGGTGCAGATTTTTCCTCCGGCTTTTTGGCGGGTGCTTCCGGCTGTGCATCCTCTGCTTCCTTCTCCAAGAAAGGCCACGGGGCCAGTTCCTGTTCCGGGTCTGCCTCTGGCTTCAGCATCAGTTCCAGATCCGCTTCCGGTTCCGGCTGCGCATCCTCACCCAGCCGCACCTCACCGGTGGGCATTTCCTGCGGCTGCTCTGCTGCAGCTTCGTCAGTCTCCTGCTTTTCCTTACCACGGCCAAACAGGCCAAACAGTTTCTGCAGCTTTTCCTCCGGCTGGTTTTCGTCCCTCCGGGTCATCTCCTCCGGGATATCCACCGCCGTGGTGCTGAAAAAGGAGCGGAACTTTTCATCCGGGGTCATTTCCCGGCCATTATTTTTATCTTTCGGCATTCTTGTCCCTCCTGTAATTCAAATTGAGGTTCCGGCCCGAATGCCGGATCATGCCTGCTGTGCTGCGCGCTGGGACTGGATCTCGTACAGAATAATGCCCGCAGCCACCGACACGTTGTAGCTGTCCACACCGGTGCCCGGTGCTGCCATATCCAGCCGCACCACACCGTCGCACAGCTTTTTCACCAGCTGCGAAACACCGCTGCCCTCGCTGCCCAGCACCAGTGCAATGGGGCCGGTCAGGTTGTTCCTGCGCAGAGACACGCCGTCCATATCGGCGCAGTAGACGAACACACCCTGCTCCTTCAGGCGGCGGATGGTCTCGCCGATGTTGGCCACACGAGCCACCGGCAGGCGTTCTGCGGCACCTGCGCTGGATTTGATGACGGTAGGCGTGACCGATGCGCCGCCGCGCTTTGGGATCACGATGCCATGCGCACCGCACAGCAGAGCACTGCGCATCACGGCACCCAGATTGTGCGGGTCTTCAATGCCATCGCTCAGCACCAGAAAAGGTGCCTCGCCCTTGTCCTTGGCTGCTGCCATCAGGTCGTCTACCGTCACGTATTCGATCTCGCTGGCAAATGCCGCCACACCCTGATGGCTCTCGGTGCCGGTCATCAGGCGCAGCTTGTTGGGGTGCACCCGCTTCACCGTGGCACCCGCTTCCTTTGCCAATGCGGTATAGTAAGCCGCCACGGCCGGAGCCATGCCCTCAGCAATGAGCACGGTGTCCACGCCGGAACCGCTTTTCAGCAGTTCGGTCACCGGATTTTTGCCATAAACAAGGCTCTCGTTCTTCTGCAGCGGCTCTTCCGGGCTGCGGCGCGGACGGCGCGGCTGGTTCTTTTCTTCCATGATGATTTTCTCCTTCCGTTGTATCACCGGAAGGTGCTGTGCACACCCTCCAAAAGGCGCGCCGCACTCTGGGCCGCGCACCGGTATGATCTGAAGCTGATAACTCATTTTGAAGTATAGCATAAGCCGACCTTGTTTGCCAGCAAATTACCGTTTTTTATCCGCGTCCTGCAAAAGTTTTTCTGTTCGTGGTGCCGGAGACCGTTTCCGCTTTTTTGCAGAAATGTTCTGCCGCCCTGCATCAGCTTTACCCGGCTGCTGGGTAGATATCCCTCTGTTTTGCCGGAGAAAAAAGTTTTCCACAAAAACGCGGTATACAATCCGTAGAAGAGCGATTATTTTTCCACATGTTGAAAACCCTGTGGAGAAAGTTCAAAAGTCCAGCTTTAAAGCCTGTTTTGCCTGTGGAATTCCACACTTTCCACAAGGTTTTCCACTTTTTGGTTCGACCTTTTTTGATTTCCTGCGTACAATTTGTAGAATACAAGTCGGAAATATGACAATTTTTTGAACTGCATCCTGTCCGCTTTTGCCAAATTGCCCAATATCATTTTGACGAATGTGGATCTGTGTTGAAAATCCGTCCTTCATCAAGCTTTCTGTCTTTCGGCCGCTTGTTGCGCATTATATGGAAATTTGTTGCATTCTATCGAATATACGCGCTTTTGGCAGTACCCCCCTGCACCCTGCCAGAAGCAGAATCCCCGCATTGTTACAGGAAAAACACCGGTTTGGATTGATTTTGGCCGCTGTTTGGGGTATACTAATTCTGTAGGTTCGTTAAACCGTGCACAAAGCGGATATGAAACGAGCAAGACCCCAATGATTTTGTGGAGGTAATGAATAATGTTGGTAAATGCAACCGAAATGCTGATCAAAGCACGTGATGGCCACTACGGTGTGCCTCAGTTCAACATCAACAATCTGGAGTGGACCAAGTCCGTTCTGACCGCCTGCGAGGAAATGAAGAGCCCTGTGATTCTGGGTGTTTCCGAGGGTGCCGGCAAGTACATGACCGGTTTCAAGACCGTCGCTGCCATGGTCAGCGCTATGGTCGATTCCATGGGCATCACCGTTCCCGTTGCCCTGCATCTGGATCACGGCACCTATGAGGGCTGCAAGGCCTGCATCGAGGCCGGCTTCTCTTCCATCATGTTCGATGGCAGCCACTACTCCATCGAGGAGAATGTGGAAAAGACCAAGGAGCTGGTGGCTCTGGCACACGCTAAGGGCCTGAGCATCGAGGCCGAGGTCGGTTCCATCGGCGGTGTCGAGGACGGCGTTGTGGGTGCCGGCGAGATTGCAGACCCCGAAGAGTGCGCAAAGATCACCGCTCTGGGCATTGACTTCCTGGCTGCCGGCATCGGCAACATCCATGGTGTCTACCCGGCAAACTGGAAGGGTCTGGACTTCGAGGCTCTGGACCGCATCCACAAGGCCACCAATAACATTCCTCTGGTTCTGCACGGCGGCACCGGCATCCCCGACGAGATGATCGCAAAGGCAATCAGCCTGGGCGTTTCCAAGATCAACATCAACACCGAGTGCCAGCTGGTGTTTGCTGAGGCCACCCGCAAGTACATCGAAGAGGGCAAGGATCAGCAGGGCAAGGGCTTCGACCCCCGCAAGCTGCTGGCTCCCGGCGCAAAGGCCATCGAGGCCAAGTGCAAGGAGAAGATCGAGCTGTTCGGCTGCGCAGGCAAGGGCTAAGCGGAAACTTGTATCGTAAGGGGAACTCCACCCAATAAATATGCGGCCCCGTCACGTTGAATGCTCAACGCGGCGGGGCCGTTTTTTCTGCTTTTATTCAGAAATGCGGTAATGTCCGACGATGTCCGTTCGTTTTTCCAGAATGTCCTGCTCGTAGGCAGTCTGCCATGGGTCATTGTGGTGAATGATATAGGGCACTCCGTTTTTATTTCGCCGGTCGGACACGATGCCGATATGTCTTTCAAAGATCACAATATCGCCGCCCTGCCATTCTTCAATTTCCGAGACATCTGTTGTCAGGGCAGCTGCCGTGTGTGAAAAAAACACCTTCAGGTTTCGTACCCGTCGGAAATCAATGTTTGCATCCGGTTCTGCTACCATATAATCCTGTGGCTGCTCCCGGATATCTGCGTTCACAAGCTCCTGCAGATCATATCCGGCATTTTTCAACGCATAAGCAACCACATCTGTGCAAACGCCATAACCATCGTCAGGATAACCGGTTTCATAATAGCGGCTTTTATATTTTGGATGTGTGCTCACATAGGTCAGTGCGCCGTTCAGAATGTCCAGCTGGTCATCTACACCGTCAGCATCACGATCTACGCTGCTATGAAACTGCGGTATCCTGCCCTGATAATCGTCCTCCGGCCGGGACGCCGAGGTGTGCTGGTAATGTGCCTGCACATAAAATATGATGCTGCAAAACAGTAAAAATGCCAGTACCACTGCATAATACTTTGCTGTATCCTTGCGGGTTCTGTCCGAACGCATACTCTCACCCTTTCCTGCTTTGAGGATACCAGCTTTTTCCCCGTTCTGCAACCCTTTAGCGCAACAAAAAAGCCCTGAGGCTTTCATCTCAGAGCTTTTAGTTAAGTCGGCGACTACCTATTAAGGTATGCAGCCCCGCTTTTTCTTTATATGCGAGCACTCAGTCGTGGGTCTTTTCCATATTGCCAGAAATGGATTGCATACAGTCCCGCACCCAGAAGCAGACAAAAGATTGAATAGCTAAGAATCGGAAGCCGCAACAACACGAGATTGCCCGCGATTTGGTTAAAGAACCAGCCTGTCCCATACAGCACTACGATATATAGCGCCATCCAAGCGATATATTTGAGCCAGTGTTCCCGCGGAGGAAAACCTACCTGCTCCATCATCCGGCGGAACAGTATACAAAACGCGGTCAATGCAACAGCTAACTGCATCAGATAGCCTACCGAAAGCTCAAAAAACCAATTTCCAATTACCGGATAGAGCAGCAAGCCTTCCACGCCCCACCCAAAAAAGAAATACAGCGGTGCAACATACCAGAAGTAATCCCCGGCTCTCAGTGTTTTCAAGCTGGGCTTGACCTCTTCCACAAAGGTCTTTGCGTCCGAAATCGAATGAAACAGTTCCTGATTTTCCTTGTTGGCTTGGATTGCAATATCAAGCAAATCGCTGCGCACAAGTTCGATACCACAGAAGTCCCAGCTGACCCGGCGAAGATAACGAATCACTTCTTTAAGCTGCTCCTGACTTTTTTCAGTCAGCAACTCGGTACGCATCCGGTTTGTTTTTCGCAATGCAAAATACTTATTCATCTGGCTCCTCCTTAAAAATTTTTTCCACCAGCTGGCAAAGTTGGCTCCAATCCTGCCGGAACTCAAGAAGCGCCAGCCGTCCTTCTTCCGTTACAATGTAATATTTTCGGCTCGGTCCCTTGGGAGAAGGTCTGCGCTCTACCGTAACCTTTCCCTGCTGCTCCAAGCGCAATAGCAGCGGATAGAGTGTGCTTTCGCTCAAGTCTGAAAACCCGACCTGTTTCAGATGCATCACGATCTCATAGCCATATGTCGGCTCTTGCGCAATCAATTTCAGTACACAGTATTCCAGAACACCTTTTAAAAGCTGTGCGTTGTTTTCCATAAGTCCTCCTCTTTGCTAGTATGTAATGCGTAGTAGCTTATCTACATTGTATTACATAGTAGTGTTTCTGTCAAGTCCTGACCTATTGGCATTACAACCAAAAATCATGCCATATTTTTATGCAATAAAAAAGCCCTGAGACTTTCATCTCAGAGCTTTTAGTTAAGTCGGCGACTACCTATTTTCACGCGCCGTTTCCAGCGAACTATCTTCGGCACA
>ERZ773269.2446-NODE-2446-length-14233-cov-34.925307_pt1 | contig 14233 bp, 19 predicted proteins | sample MGYA00511958_ERZ773269 | MGnify/ENA primary metagenome ERZ773269 (study PRJEB29015, sample SAMEA2737761) | human gut metagenome | biome: human gut; feature: human-associated habitat; material: faeces | place: China | collected 2012 ... | reverse complement strand
GGTTGTCTGTGAAGTGATTCACATCTGCCGTGTCGATGGAGGCGCATTATAGGGATCCCATTTTTTAGCACAAGTATTTTTTAGATCTTTTTTTCCAACTGCTGATTTTCCGCGCTTTTCGCTGAAATCCCGCCCGATCTGCTTAAATATTGACGTATTTTGCCTTGCCTCGATCCCATAATATGATCAAAGTCTTCTGTCTAGCGCTCATCCTTAGAGGTAGTTATGTCTACTGTATTACGTCCTTATAAAGATCTGTTCCCCAAACAAGGCGATCGCGTGATGATCGATGCCAGCAGCGTAGTCGTAGGTGATGTCCGACTGGCTGATGATGTCAGTATCTGGCCACTCGTTGCCATCAGGGGAGACGTTAACTCTGTGTCGATTGGCGCACGTACCAATATTCAGGACGGCAGCGTTCTGCATGTCACGCACAAATCCTCTTATAACCCGGAAGGTAATCCACTCATTATTGGAGAGGATGTCACCGTTGGTCACAAAGTGATGCTTCACGGCTGCACTATAGGAAATCGCGTACTTGTTGGCATGGGATCGATTTTGCTGGATGGCGTCATAGTAGAAGATGACGTAATGATTGGTGCCGGTAGCCTGGTCCCGCAGAACAAACGGCTGGAGAGCGGCTATCTCTATCTGGGTAGCCCTGTAAAACAGATCCGCCCCCTGAAGGAGGCAGAGATCGAAGGATTAAAATACTCGGCGAACAACTACGTTAAATGGAAGAATGACTATCTGGATCAGGATAACCAGACCCAGCCCTGATCGTCTTCCTGCTGGTCGCGGATTAAATCGCTGGCTTCTTCTTCAAGATCCCAGCGATTTTCACAAAATATGTCTAAAGGATCTGAACCGCCAAAACGACGTAGCAGCGTTTCCCTATGAATGGCACAGGTAAGTTGCATCCCCTGCACCAGCACCGGGAAGCAGACTGCTTGTTTATCCTCATCCCAGCTCTCTCTGTCCGGGAAGTGAATAGCCTGATTCACGCCGAAAGCTCCTGCTTTAACTTTTCTATGACCGGCTCGACTGCAGGTAACACCCCATGCCAGAGCAGCACCGCATGCGCAGCCTGGCCCACCAGCATCCCCAGCCCATCGGCTAACTGTTTCGCGCCATGTTCTTCACACCACATAAGGAAGGGTGTCTTCCCTTTCTGGTAAAACATGTCATAGAAGTACATATGAGAGTTGATAAGAGAAACGGGGATTGCCGGGATCTCACCATTAATGCCGCTGGACGTGGCATTGATGACCAGATCAAATTCACGGTCTTCGAGATCCTCAAGCGCGATGGCGCTCACGCTACCGGTATGGGCAAACAACGCCGCCAGCGCTTCTGCCCTGGAAAAGGTTCTGTTGGTAATGGTCACTGCACAGTCCAGTGAAAGCAGGGGCAACAGCACGCCCCGCGATGCACCACCCGCACCAATCAGCAGAACCCGGAAACCAGGCTTGATAAACGAAAGTCTTTCCAGATCGCTCAGTAAACCAATCCCGTCAGTGTTGTCACCCAGAAGGCGGCCATCCTCAAGCCGTTTTAAGGTATTTACTGCACCAGCAAGTGAAGCACGCTCGGTCAGTTCGTCTGCACGTTCAAATGCCTCTTCTTTAAAGGGAACCGTCACATTCGCCCCTTTGCCGCCCGCAGCGAAAAACGCCTCGAGCGTTGGGATAAATGCATCAACCGGTGCCAGCACGCGACCGTAAGGGTGATCTATCTGCAACTGTTCCGCAAATTGCTGATGGATCAAGGGTGACTTACTGTGCGCAATCGGGTTACCAAAAACAGCATAAGTTTCCATGAGATTACCCCTGACGAAAACGTTCACCGGTTAATGCGTCGCGAATTTCGGACGGATTCAGGCGCCCTCCCGTCTCGCCGGCAGCAACCGGGAAATCATTCCCGAACTGTGCCAGCACTTCTTCGGTTGTCCGGCACGGAGGTAACCCGGTCAGATTCGCGCTGGTTGAAACCAGTGGTTTACCAAACGCCACACAAAGCTCAACCACCAGCGGATGGTCGGTGACGCGCACCGCCAGCGAATCAAACCTTCCGGTTAACCAGCGCGGTGTTGTCGGCTGGGCCGGGAAAACGAAGGTCACCGGTCCAGGCCATACGGAGAAGATGGCTTCACGCTGGGCCGGGGTAAGCATGGAATCATCAATGTAAGGTTTAAGCTGCTCATAATTGGCCGCGATTAAAATCAGTCCTTTTTCGACAGGCCGTTGCTTAAGTGCCAGCAATCGGCCAACGGCCGTCTCACTGTCAGGATCGCAACCGACCCCAAAAACAGCTTCAGTTGGATAAGCGATGACTTCTTCTTTTTTCAGTACGTCCACTGCATACGCAATGGAACCTGATGGCAGGTTATTATTCACTGTTTTGATCCGCCGGAACCGGCTTTCCACATTGTTTACTGGCGCAGAAGCGTTTAATGCCTTGCGCGGTTTTCTTCTCGATGAGTAGCGGATAATGGCAATGCACGCAGATACCCGCTACCGGTTTGAAATTGATAACGAACTGGCAGTCAGGGTAACGATCGCAGGAATGGAAAGTCTTACCAAAACGAGAACGACGCTGTACCAGTTGACCACGTTGGCACTGAGGACAGGCAATAGCCGTTTCATCTGGCTTATCAATTTGTTCTGTATGCTCACATTCCGGATAACGGCTACAGCCAATAAACATACCGAACCGCCCCTGACGCAACGCTAATTCACCACCACAGGCAGGACATAACTGCCCCTCCAGAATTTTGACGATATGTCCATCCGCCTGGCTTTTAAGAGGACGGACATAATCACATTCCGGATAGTGTGAACAACCGAGAAACGGACCGTGTTTCCCGGACCGAATAACAAGTTCAGCCCCGCACTGCGGGCAGGGCTCGTTTTTATGCACCGTAAATAGTGCGGATTTGGCCATAACAACTCTTGGTGCTGCACATTTGAATTAATGCAGCATACCTTCATTCACTTCAAAGAGTAATTCTTCCATTTGCTGATAGGCATTTTCACAACCCGGGATATTAAACAGAACCATCAGGATCACCCATTTGAGATCTTCCAGTTCAAATTCTGCCGTATCCAGCGCCATGACGCGCTCTATCACCATTTCTCTCGTTTCGAGGTTTAGCACCTGAATCTGCTCAAGGAATAAGATGAATCCCCGGCAGCTGGCATCCAGCCTTTCACACTCTTCAGCGGTATAGATGCGTACTGACAATGGGTCAGAAGCAAGCTGCATCGGTTCGGCGAGGCCTTCCTGATAATCAGCCAGTTTTTCCAGCCACATCAACGCATTATAGATATCTTCCCGCTCAAACCCCGCATCGGTAAGATCCTGTGTCAATTTGTCCTGATCCACTCGCATTTCTGCTTCGTTATGGATGTAAGTCTCAAACAAATACATCAGTACGTCGAACATGGCATGCCCTCCTTAATCGGACATAGCCGCCGGGTACAGCTGCGATCCACCCTGCTAACTCCAGTTCGAGTAGCTGTGCTACCGTTACTGGCACAGGTTGGCCGGCACGTTCAGCGACAACGTCAACAGGTGTTACCTCATCTCCTACGTTAGCCAGGAGCTTAGGAAATGGCAATGCCACCTTTCCCTGATCTGACGAATAATGTCGCTTTTCGGGATCTTCCTGCAGCCATTGCAACCCATGTTGCAAATTTTCAAGAATATCCCCTACCTCGGTTACCGGCGTTGCGCCCTGCTTTATCAGCCAGTGTGGCCCTTCGCAGCCGGGGTTACCTATCGGACCGGGCAAGGCGAAAACCTCCCGCCCCTGCTCAAGTGCGCACCGGGCCGTGACCAGAGAGCCGCTTCGCACTGCCGCTTCAACGACCAAGACGCCCTGGCTTAACCCGCTGATAATCCGATTACGGCGCGGAAAGTTTGCCGGTCGGGGCTGTGCCGAGAGAGGAAACTCAGACACTATCGCCCCGTCAGATTCAATAATCTGCATCGCCAGAGCCTGATGCCGACGGGGATAAACGCTAAACAGGCCGTTCCCCAGCACGGCCACGCTACGTCCTTTTGCGGACAGCGCAGCGTGATGGGCGACACCGTCAATACCGCAGGCCAACCCACTGGTGATTGTGAAACCGCTTTGTGAAAGCTGTTCGCACAGGATTTTCCCCCACCGCTCACCGTACCATGACGGCGCCCGACTCCCCACCACAGCCAGTTGGACAGTATTAAGTGTCGCTAAGTTACCTTTTACACATAATGCCCCAGGATAATCGGGAATCGTTCGCAGCAAAGGGGGATAAAAGGGATGGTTTGCCGTCAACAAATGATTTCCCGGCATTTCAAGCCACTTAAGGCTTCGCTCCAGTTCACTTTCCTCTAAGGCAAAGAACCGGCTAGCCTGTTTTGCTGACAGCCCGGCGTCTATGACAGCAGGAACATCTATATTTGTCTGCTTGAGCAACCGTGCAGCGGCTTCCAGCATCCCATCACCACACAGAGAACCCGTGTGGATAAGCCGTAACCATATCTCGGTAGACGTCATCCTTTCCCCCTGCCATAAGCGGCCTGCGCAATCATTGCGATTGGTCACTGATGCTGTCAATCGACCGGGGATTTGTCTAGAATAGAAGTAATATTCTTATCAACTCCTGAACACGACTCTGGAAATTTATGGCAGTTTTGCAAGTGTTACATATTCCGGACGAGCGCCTTCGCATCGTCGCTGAACCGGTTAAAGAAGTGAATGCAGAAATTCAGCGTATCGTCGATGATATGTTCGATACCATGTACGCTGAAGAAGGCATTGGCCTGGCGGCGACCCAGGTAGACATTCACAAGCGTATTATCGTGATCGACGTTTCTGAAAATCGCGATGAGCGTCTGGTGCTGATTAACCCTGAGTTGCTTGAAAAGAGCGGCGAAACGGGTATCGAGGAAGGCTGTTTGTCCATTCCTGAACAGCGCGCTTTGGTGCCACGTGCCGAAAAAGTGAAAATTCGCGCCCTGGATCGTGACGGTAATCCGTTCGAACTGGAAGCAGACGACCTGCTGGCGATTTGTATTCAGCATGAGATGGATCATCTGGTCGGTAAACTGTTTATCGATTACCTCTCGCCGCTGAAACAGCAGCGTATTCGTCAGAAAGTAGAGAAACTGGATCGTTTGCGCTCTCGCGCATAACGTCCCCCCGGATACAAGGATCATCGTGTCTAAAACACTACGTATTATCTTCGCGGGAACCCCTGATTTTGCAGCGCGTCATCTTGGCGCGCTGTTATCTTCTGGTCACCAGGTTGTTGGCGTCTTTACCCAGCCGGACCGCCCGGCAGGTCGCGGTAAAAAACTGATGCCGAGCCCCGTAAAGGTGCTGGCAGAAGAGCATGGGCTACCCGTTTTCCAGCCCGCCTCCTTACGCCCACAGGAAAACCAGCAGCTGGTTGCTGACCTGGATGCCGACGTAATGGTGGTGGTGGCGTATGGTTTAATTCTGCCAAAAGCCGTGCTTGATATGCCTCGCCTGGGCTGTATCAACGTGCATGGTTCCCTGCTCCCGCGTTGGCGTGGTGCGGCACCTATACAGCGCTCCCTGTGGGCGGGTGATGCTGAAACCGGCGTTACAATCATGAAGATGGATGTAGGTTTAGACACGGGCGACATGCTGTATAAGTTGACGTGTCCCATTACGGCAGAAGATACCAGCGCTACGCTGTATGACAAGCTGGCAGATCTCGGCCCACAAGGGCTCATTAAGACCTTACAGCAGCTTGCTGACAATACGGCGAAGCCTGAGGTTCAGGATGAGTCTCTCGTCACCTACGCCGAAAAACTGAGCAAAGAAGAAGCCCGGATCGACTGGTCTCTCTCCGCCGCTCAACTTGAACGCTGCATCCGCGCCTTCAATCCATGGCCAATGAGCTGGCTGATGATTGATGAGCAGCCCCTGAAAGTCTGGAAAGCGTCAGTGATTAACAGCATCACAGCAGCTGAACCCGGTACGATTATCGACGCCAGCAAGAACGGAATCCAGGTTGCGACTGCAGAAGGGATCCTGAATCTTGAGTCATTACAACCGGCCGGTAAGAAAGCCATGAGTGCACAGGATCTGTTAAATTCCCGTCGCGAATGGTTTATACCGGGCAATCGCCTTGCCTGATCCAATATTTGCTTAAAGCCCGGTGTTCCGGGCATTTTTATTTTTACGGTTATGAAAAAACAAAATCTTCGCAGTATGGCGGCGCAGGCCGTTGAGCAGGTCATCGAGCAGGGTCAGTCATTGAGTAATGTCCTGCCTCCCCTGCAACAAAAAGTATCTGATAAAGACAAAGCCCTGCTTCAGGAGCTCTGTTTTGGCGTCCTGCGCACTCTCTCTCAACTTGAGTGGCTCATTAATAAGCTGATGTCACGCCCAATGACCGGCAAACAGCGCACCATACATTATTTGATTATGGTGGGTTTTTATCAGCTTCTTCATACCCGAATCCCCCCTCATGCCGCACTGGCTGAGACGGTGGAAGGTGCCGTTGCGATTAAACGTCCTCAGTTGAAAGGGTTGATCAACGGTGTACTGCGTCAGTTCCAGCGACAGCAGGAAGAGCTGCTGGCTGAATTTACGCAAAGCGAAACACGTTACCTGCATCCGGACTGGCTTCTGAATCGCCTTAAAAAGGCGTATCCAAAACAATGGCAAAACATTGCCGAAGCCAATAATCAACGTCCACCGATGTGGCTGCGCGTTAACCGGAATCATCATACCCGCGATGCCTGGCTGAGCTTGCTCGAAGAGGCCGGAATGAGTGGATTCACACATGATGCCTATCCTGACGCCGTGCGTTTAGCTTCCCCTGCACCGGTACATGCTTTACCCGGTTTTGATGAAGGCCGGGTGACCGTACAGGATGCCTCTGCTCAGGGTTGTATGACTTTCCTTGACCCGAAAAATGGCGAGCAGATCCTCGATCTGTGCGCAGCACCGGGCGGAAAAACAACGCACATTCTGGAAGTGGCTCCGCAGGCCAGCGTGATGGCAGTCGATGTTGATGAGCAGCGTCTTTCACGCGTCTACGATAACCTTAAGCGTCTGGGTATGAAGGCTCAGGTTAAGCAGGGCGATGGACGCAAACCCGCAGAATGGTGTGGTGAAACACAATTCGATCGTATTTTGCTGGATGCCCCTTGCTCTGCAACCGGTGTTATTCGCCGTCACCCCGATATCAAGTGGCTGCGCCGCGATCGTGATATCAAGGAACTTGCCCAACTGCAATCGGATATTCTTGACGCCATCTGGCCGCATCTAAAACCTGGTGGAACGCTGATCTACGCGACCTGCTCCGTGCTGCCGGAAGAAAACAGCCAGCAAATCGCGGCCTTCCTTAAACGCACTCCGGACGCTACGCTGCGTGATACGGGAACACCTGAAAACCCGGGTCAGCAGAACCTGCCGGGTGCGGAAGAGGGTGATGGCTTCTTTTACGCTAAGCTAATCAAAGAGTGATGTTGAGAACAGGTCACAAGATATGAAGATTATCATTCTGGGCGCAGGACAGGTTGGTGGAACGCTGGCAGAAAACCTGGTTGGCGAAAACAATGACATCACTATTGTTGATACCAACGGAGATCGTCTGCGCGTATTGCAGGACAAATTTGACCTTCGCGTTGTGCAGGGTCACGGTTCGCATCCGCGCGTTCTGCGCGAGGCTGGCGCTGACGATGCCGACATGCTGGTTGCGGTCACCAGTTCTGATGAAACCAATATGGTGGCTTGTCAGGTAGCCTATTCGCTTTTCAACACACCAAACCGAATCGCACGTATCCGCTCTCCGGACTATGTTCGCGATGCCGAGAAACTGTTTAATTCAGAAGCGGTTCCAATCGATCATCTCATCGCGCCTGAACAACTGGTTATCGACAATATCTATCGCCTGATCGAATATCCAGGGGCACTGCAGGTGGTGAACTTTGCCGAAGGGAAAGTCAGTCTGGCTGTAGTTAAGGCTTATTACGGTGGGCCATTGATTGGCAACGCGTTGTCCACCATGCGCGAACATATGCCCCATATTGATACGCGCGTCGCCGCTATTTTCCGTCACGACAGACCTATCCGCCCGCAAGGCTCTACCATTGTCGAAGCTGGCGATGAGGTCTTCTTTATTGCTGCCTCTCAGCATATCCGTGCGGTGATGAGTGAGCTACAGCGTCTCGAAAAGCCTTATAAACGTATTATGCTGGTCGGCGGCGGCAATATCGGCGCGGGTCTCGCGCGCAGGCTGGAAAAAGACTATAGCGTGAAATTGATCGAGCGCGATCAACAGCGTGCTTCTGAACTGGCGGAGAAGTTGCAAAATACGATCGTATTTTATGGCGATGCGTCGGATCAGGAGCTGCTGGCAGAAGAACATATTGATCAAGTAGATCTTTTTATTGCCGTCACTAATGATGACGAGGCGAATATTATGTCTGCCATGCTCGCCAAGCGTATGGGGGCAAAGAAGGTCATGGTGCTTATCCAGCGTAAGGCTTATGTTGATCTCGTTCAGGGCAGCGTTATTGATATTGCCATTTCACCGCAGCAGGCAACGATTTCTGCCCTGCTTAGCCATGTACGTAAAGCGGACATTGTCGGTGTTTCATCGCTCCGCCGCGGTGTGGCTGAAGCCATTGAAGCGGTGGCGCATGGTGATGAAACCACGTCACGCGTTGTGGGCCGCGCCATCGACGAAATTAAATTGCCGCCAGGCACCATAATCGGCGCTGTCGTGCGTGGGAATGATGTCATGATCGCCAATGATAATTTGCGTATTGAACAAGGCGATCACGTAATTATGTTCCTTACCGATAAAAAGTTTATTACCGACGTCGAACGTTTATTCCAGCCAAGTCCCTTCTTCCTTTAATGAGTCGGGTGCTCGCATACGAGCACCCACGCTTTAACCGCTTAATTCCTGTGCCTTTTATTTTTCATAACGTTTAATTATCCCGAATGGCAAATAGCTAATCATTTGTTAAACTTATAGTCGTCAGCTGGCACAAGGAGAACATAATGAGTTTTATTAAAGAATTTCGCGAATTTGCGATGCGCGGGAACGTGGTTGATTTGGCAGTGGGTGTCATTATTGGTGCGGCATTCGGCAAGATTGTTTCATCATTAGTTGCAGATATCATCATGCCACCTTTAGGGTTGCTCATCGGGGGCATTGATTTCAAACAATTTGCCTTCACGCTGCGTGAAGCGCAGGGGGATATCCCGGCAGTAGTGATGCATTATGGCTTATTTATTCAGAACGTATTTGATTTCGTGATTGTGGCGTTTGCTATTTTCATGGCTATCAAGCTGATCAACAGACTCAACCGTAAAAAAGAAGAGCCAGCAGCTGCGCCAGCACCAACGAAAGAAGAAGTCTTGCTGACTGAAATCCGCGATCTGTTAAAAGAGCAGAACAACCGCGTTTAATCAGCAAATTAAAGCAGGAAGGCCAGTGGTAAATAAGCGATTCGCTTGCTTGCCACTGGCCTCCCAGTTACCCCGTTTTGCATGTTTGTTTTTACGCAGATAACTTCCCTTCCCTTTTTTATTCTTTTCAACACGCTGTCGAAAAAGCGGGTCGTGAAGTAAGGCCTCAATGGCATTGTCTTTAATTTGTCCCTTCGTATGCTGATAGTGGCTCATCTTTTCTCCTGAGCATGATTTATGACGACTGAAGTCTAGACCCGGGTGGATTAAAAATCAACATCCCCGCGTTTCTCCACTGGCTCCCTGTTCAAGGGCTTCAAGAATTGAACAATAAATACTGCTATGGGCCGTTCCACAGCAGGCATCATTCAGCCTTTGCAGAGAACGTTGCATGGTTTGCAGCTCCTGAATACGGGCTTCAACTTCATCAAGCCGGGCCTGCACGATGCTTTTTGATTCCTGGCAGGTATGATGTTCAGGATCGATGCGGATCGATAATAACTCGCGGATCGAGTCCAGCGTGAATCCAAGCTGTCGCGCATAGCGTATAAATCTTAAACGCTGTAGATCGTTATCGGTATAAAGCCGAAACCCGCCTTCTGTGCGTACTTCATGATCGATCATCTGCTGCTTTTCGTAATATCGGATAGTATCCGGCGTTACGTTCGCGAGCTTTGCAAGTTCACCGATACGGTACATCGCTACTCCTCGTTTATTTTCTGCATCAATCTTTCACTGTATTCGCCATGCAGAAATTCAGTACTCAACCCGGCCTGACGTAACTTGAGCTCGACAAGGGCAAGCCTGCGGCTAAGTTCAGTATGTCGTGGATCGTCCCGGCGAATACCTATTAGCAAATCGATAAGTTCAACGGCCTCTCTGCGCTGCTCAAGCTCAGGAGGAAGACAGCCGGCGTTTTTTAGTAAACGGTATCCGGCCCGCAGTTCAGGCGCAATATGCGAATCATCTTCCAGCACAAGAGGTTCGCCGCTTCCGGGGAGATCGTCGAAATCACCTTTATTTTGGGCATCGCGAATATGGCGTTCTGCCCACTGGTCAAGCAACCACATCGTCAGCTCCAGGGGATGAACAGAATTAATACAGACATTGTAGAGAAGTGGAGATACTGCGGATATAAAAAAACCCGCCGAGGCGGCAAGCGGGCGGGTCATGTTAGAATGGCCTCAGGCCGTTTGAGGTAGCAACTCAAACGACGCCGGAAACGAGATAGCAGCTCGCGCCCAGCACCACCTCGTATTGTATCACGAACGGGGGAGGTGCGGCCATGGTAGGTTCATACCGTCCACGAAAACGAGTTGCCTCCGACACCAGGAGGTTTTTTTATGCCCTATGCCGATCCAGACAAGCAGCGCGAAGCGAAACGCAGGTACGAGCAGGAGAAACGCAAGCAACGGCGCACTAACTGGATGCTCGTGTTCTACGAGGATCAGTGTCCGGAGTGGCGTGACGAGCTCGACGAGCTGGGGATGAGAACGTTGGTGTCCCCGTCCCACGATGCCGACGAGTGGACGGCGCGCGACGAGAAGAAGAACCCCAAGCACAAGGCGGGTACGTTGAAGGAACCGCACCGGCACCTGCTGGCGATGTACGACAACCCCGTATCGTACGACCAGGTGGTGAAGGACTTCGCGTTCCTGAAATCCAAGAACGTGAAGTACGTGAAGAGCCTGCCCGCGATGGCTCGCTACCTCACTCACATGGACAGCCCCGACAAGGCCCAGTACGACCCGGAGGGCGTTTGCGAGTTCGGCGGCGCGGACTGGCGTGACCTGTGCGCCACGACCTCGGACAAGCACCTGGCGCTGCGGGAGATGCGCGCGTTCATACGCGAGAACAACATCGTGGACTTCTACCTGTTCTGGGACTGGTGCGACGAACACAACGACGAATGGTCGCGGCTCCTGGACGATTCCTGCTGCTACGCCATCGAGCACTACATGAGGAGCTTCCGCGCGGCGCAGGTGGTCACGCAGGAGGATCGCGACGCGCTGCGAGCGAAGCGCGTGGACGATGGTTGCCATACGGATTGCCAGACGGGAGCCATACAGTCGTGAAGGTCAAAAAGACGTACCGCCTCGAACAGGAAACGATAGACGAGCTGGAGAAACTATGCTCAGATAGCGGGAAATCGGCAACGGAGGTGATCGAGGGTGCCATACACGATGCCATACGTTTGCCAGACACCGAGCGCGCCGGTGAAGGGTGGGCGCAAACGGTCGCCGCGCTCACGGATCAGCTTGCGGTGAAGGACGATCAGATAGCGAGCTTGGGGCGCGCGCTGGAAGCGGCGCAGGAGACGGCGAAAGCCGCCCAGGCGCTGCACGCGGCCAACGTCCAGGAGCGCGCGCTGGAAAGCTCCGAGCAGAAGGAGCGCCGGCGCTGGCGGTGGCCGTGGGATCGGCAGGACGGGTAGGTTTTTCCGGGAAAATCCATGGATGACCCGAACGTGGGACACCTGCGTGGGTTGACCCGTCGTATAACGTCCGAAGGGTGTTTTCCGACGAAGGGAGCGGATCGTGGCTGAGCGAATCAAGGTGGAGTATTTCGAGGAGCCTCCGGTTGTCTTGGAGGTTGGCGGTAGGCGCTCTTGGCAAGCGGAGACGGCCGACCAGTTCTGCAACATCTGGCACGAGACGACCGAGGGAAGCGACCACGTTACGCGCTGGGTAAAGAGCAGCTACGATGGGCGCATGGTGCGCGAATCGGACGAGGTATAATGCCCTCTGCGAAACATCTTGAGTTTTGCGGCTAACCTGGTCACGGAGTGTCTTAAAAACCGCAGATCGTCGGCTCTTTCGGGGGATTGCTTGGAGCCGGAACTAACTAAGCGCCCCATCTAGAATTCTCGCAGCGAGCGGCGTTCCTACTCCATGCCCTCCGTCATTTCGTGGAACGTCACGCCGAACCCGTCAGCGATCCTCTTCATGTTGTCGATGCTCACGTTACGGGCGCCGCGTTCCACATCGGCGAGGTAAGTCGGACTCATCCCGATCCGCGCGGCGAAGCCGCGTTGGGACAATCCGCGCTCGTCGCGCAGATCCTTGATCCTCAACCCGTATTGCACCCTTATCGTGGACATGCGCCCATGTTCCGGCATGGCCGGATGGCGAGCGCATCATTTTGAGTGAGCATTTAGCGCACGACGTGGTATCGTGGTCTGGTCGTAGGCATTGGAAGGATATTACGGACATGGCCATCGCCGTCCAGCTTGACGAAATAATGGAGGATCGAGGCGTATCACTCCAGAAGCTGTCGCACTGCGTGGGAATCACCAATGTGAACCTGTCGCGGATCAAGACCGGCAAGGTGCGATCCATGCGCTTCTCGACGCTCGAAAAGATATGCGAAACCCTGGAATGCCAGCCAGGAGACATATTGAAGTACGTGGAGCCGTAGCCGTCGAGAACGAGCTGACGGTGAAGGGGTTTTTAGCGAAGATGCCGGATTGATGAACGCTCCCGCAGCGTTGCTGGAGCAACATCCGGGAGCGTGCTATAATGCGAGACAATCGGTGCCCCGCCCACCCGGGCAGCATCGGTTAACTGACTAAGCCGGTTTTACCTTCCAGGGGAGACCGGCTTTCTTGTTGTCCCAACACCGTCCGTCATTCGTCGCGCCTCCCGAACAGGTCGATCAGCGCGACAACCACCAACAACAAATCGCATACTGCAATGACTGTCTGTGCGTCCATGAGCACTCCTTTCGGAAGCTGCCCAGGACATGACGGAGCACCGCCGGAGATTCTACCACGGGCAGGAGCCGGGTTGCTTTCATGCGGAAAGAAGACCCGCAGTGAAGGAGACGGCGAAGTCAACCAAGATCAGGATGGCTTAGGCGCTTGAAAGCCATGCGGGAATCGGAAGGCATCCGGAAATTCGGCAGTGACAGGGTGCAAGCACCCTGTACCCTCTTTCGTTTCGAGCGGAGCGAGCGAGCGCGAGCGAGGGGCGTTACACCGCCCGCCGACCACGGCACGGAGGCACCGCCTCCGGCTTGCGCGCAACCGGCGCGCTCCAGGGTTCGGGGCGGAAGCCCCGCTGCACGTTGTAACGCAAAATTTATTTTGTGTTACAACGTGCGTCTCTTGCTAACCTCCCTTCTGCCGTCGAGGTCGCATAATGGGGGAATGAAGATCGTGGGGAAAGGTGGCGTTGATGGATTATCGGATGTTGTACGAAAACCTGGTTGCCGAAGCCGAGGAAAACGGGCTTGGAGGTGAGTTCGTGGATTGGGGGATCTCCATCAGCAAGTGGCGCGCCGACCCGGTGGCGATCGCCCTGTACGGCTGGCTGCTGGAAAACGAGCCGGAGGGGATGGCCGCGAAGTCGGAAAGGCAGATCGACTGGGAGATGGGAATCGTCGGGATGGCATCGAGCAGGCGGCGTGAGGAAGCGGTGAAGTCATGGAGGCGAAGCCATGGGGCGGCAGAACGGGAAAACGGCGGCTTCTTTGTAACGCTCGGCCTGTCGAACGCGGAGCGCAGTGCGGCGAACGAGGCCATGATCGCGGAGATTCCCGAAGTGGCGTTCTTCTAGGTGCTTCAGGAAGGTGCTCAAAGCCGCATCGGGGGCAACGAGAGCCGTTTTAAGGCATGGTTTCGCCCTCGCATGAGGCGAAGTCGGTTGAGACGGAATCGGAGGCCCTGCGATGGGCCTCCGTCGCTTTGACGGTCATTCCCGGTGAACCTCTCCGTCCTTCACTGCGAGGTTTTGACCTTGGGTTTTCGGGTTGATTCGGGGTGGGGATTTCTGCGACCCCCACCCCGGG
>ERZ773269.2445-NODE-2445-length-14240-cov-22.853155_pt1 | contig 14240 bp, 11 predicted proteins | sample MGYA00511958_ERZ773269 | MGnify/ENA primary metagenome ERZ773269 (study PRJEB29015, sample SAMEA2737761) | human gut metagenome | biome: human gut; feature: human-associated habitat; material: faeces | place: China | collected 2012 ... | reverse complement strand
CAAAAGGCGGAACGATGCTCGGTACCTCCAGACAGCCGTTCAAGCTGATGCGTGTGCCGGACGAGAACGGACTTGACAAGGTGGAGCTCATGAAGCACACCTACTATAAATTGAAGTTGGATGCACTTGTGGTCCTGGGCGGAAACGGAAGCCAGAAAACTGCGAACCTCTTAAGCCAGGAAGGACTCAATGTGATCGGTCTCCCGAAGACCATCGATAACGACCTCTGGGGAACGGACATGACTTTCGGATTCCAGAGCGCTGTGGATATCGCCACAAACGCCATCGACTGCATTCACACCACCGCGTCCTCCCATGGACGTGTTTTCATCGTGGAAGTCATGGGACATAAGGTCGGCTGGCTCACCCTTCACGCGGGAATTGCCGGTGGCGCGGATATCATCCTGATCCCGGAGATCCCGTATGACTTAAACAAGGTCGTAAAGAAGATCAAAGAGCGCACAAAAAATGGAAGCCGCTTCTCGATCCTCGCGGTGGCAGAGGGAGCGATCTCAAAAGAGCAGGCAGCCCTTTCCAAGAAAGAATATAAGAAATATCTGGAAGAACGCGCCACAAAATACCAATCCGTTGCATATGAGATCGGCGCGAAGATCCAGGAGATGACAGGCCAGGAGATCCGCGTGACGGTTCCGGGCCATATGCAGCGCGGTGGAACCCCGGTCCCATATGACCGCGTGCTCTCGACAAGAATCGGCGCGCATGCGGCCGACATGATCAAAAATAATGAATTCGGCAAGCTGGTCGTTGTAAAAAACAATGTGATCACGGATATCCCGCTGGCAGAATCTGCCGGAAAACTGAAATATGTGGATCCGCAGTCTGATATTGTAAAAGAGGCGAAGCTTATCGGAATCAGTTTCGGAGACTGATAGAGAATGTCATATCAAGCGTTATACAGGAAATGGCGTCCGCAGGTATTCGCGGATGTAAAAGGCCAGGACCATATCGTTAAAACCTTACAGAATCAGATCGGTTCCGGCAGGATCGGTCACGCCTATCTCTTCTGCGGAACCCGCGGAACAGGTAAAACGACGGTGGCAAAGATCCTGGCCCGGGCGGTAAACTGTGAACACCCGGTGGACGGAAGCCCCTGTGGGGAATGTCCAAGCTGTAAGCAGATCTTAGCTGGAACATCTTTAAATGTGGTAGAGATCGATGCTGCGTCCAACAACGGCGTTGAGAATATCCGTGAGATCCGGGAACAGGTCCAGTACCCGCCGACGGAAGGAAAATATCGTGTATACATCATCGACGAGGTTCATATGCTGTCCACAGGCGCGTTCAATGCCCTGTTAAAGACACTTGAGGAGCCGCCGTCCTATGTGATCTTTATCCTTGCGACCACGGAGGTTCATAAGATCCCGATCACGGTGCTTTCCAGATGCCAGAGATATGATTTCCGGCGCATCACGCTGGACACGATCACGGCCCGGCTGAAGGAATTGACAGAAGCAGAAAACATGCCGGTGGAGGACAAAGCACTCCGCTACGTGGCAAAAGCCGGAGACGGTTCCATGCGAGACGCCTTAAGTCTCCTGGACCAGTGCGCGGCGTTCCATTTCGGCGAGACACTGACCTATGAGCATGTGCTGGATGTTCTCGGCGCTGTGGACAACAGCGTATTCCGGGACCTGTTCCATGCGATCCGGGAGAACCGGACAAAGGACTGCATCCTGAAACTCGAGGAGATGGTAGTCCAGGGCCGGGAACTGTCCCAGTTTGTAATAGATTTTATCTGGTTTCTCCGCAACCTGCTGTTATTAAAGACAGCGGATGACGCGGAAGATCTTTTAGATATGTCAGAGGATAATCTGACACAGCTGCGGGAGGATGCAGCGCTTGTAGACGAGAATACATTGATGCGGTATATCCGTGTATTCTCGGAACTGTCCAACCAGATCCGCTTCGCGAACCAGAAACGTGTGCTCATTGAGCTTGCTTTCATAAAGCTCACAAAGCCGGAGATGGAACAGAGCATGGATTCTGTTCTGGAACGGCTGGAAAAGCTGGAGCGCATGGTGGAGGAAATGTCTGCGGGCGGCTATGTTCCGGCACAGACTGCCGGAATGGGCGGCGATCCCATGATAAATGCCGGGCAGCAGATTCCGTCGCAGACATACGTGCAGCCGGTCTACAACGGCGCAGGCGCGCCGGGAAACGACATAGCCTCCTCAGGGCAGCCCGCACAGAATCCGGCGAATATGCAGAACCCGCAAGGTTCCGGCAAGAATTATGAGCCGAGAACCGTATCCCTGCCGAAAGCCCAGCTGGAAGATCTCAACATGATCCGCAACGAGTGGGGTAAGATCGTCCGCGACATGGGCATGTCCATCCGCCCCAGTTTCCGGGAGACGGTCGTGGAACCGGCGGGAGACAGCTGTCTCTGCATCGTATTCAGTGATCCGATGAACTTTGCTATCGGAAGCCGCCCGAGCATCCTCGGTGACCTGGAACGGTATGTGGAACAGAAATACGGAAAATCCCTGTACTTTAAATCCCGTGTCCGGGAGAGCGGGGAACGGATGGATACACGCTACATCAGCGATGATGAGCTGAGGGAAAATATCCATATGGATATCACGATCGAAGATTAGCCGCAGCAGCATGCTGCGATTAATAATAAAATATCCGGGTCGAAAGCTGAAAGCAGGACCCGTTACTCCCGCCTGACGGGAGTGAAAAATGGCTGTAAGACAGCCACATAGAAAATAATGAATATTCAGGAGGAATTACACCATGGCAAGACGTGGCGGTTTCCCGGGCGGTATGCCGGGCAATATGACAAATCTTATGAAACAGGCGCAGAGAATGCAGCGCCAGATGGAAGAGAAGACAAAAGAGCTTGAGGAGAAGCAGTACACAGCAACAGCAGGCGGCGGAGCTGTATCCGTTACCGTATCCGGTAAAAAAGAAGTTGTCGCTGTAAAGATCTCACCGGAGGCAGTAGATCCGGATGACGTTGAGATGCTTGAGGACCTTATCGTTGCCGCTACAAACGAGGCCTTCCACCAGATGGAAGCTGAATCCAGCGCAGTGATGTCTGAGCTCACAGGCGGTCTCGGAAACCTGGGAGGACTTTCCTTCTAATTATGGATTACTACAGCAGTCAGATATCAAAATTGATCGAGGAGCTGTCGAAGCTTCCGGGGATCGGAAACAAGACAGCCCAGCGTCTGGCATTCCATATCATCAACATGCCGGAGGAACAGGTAGAACGTCTCTCCAGCTCGATCCGCGACGCGAAGCACAATGTTCATTACTGTAAGGAGTGCTTTACCTTGACGGATCAGGAACTCTGCCCGATCTGCCGGAGTCAGACGAGGGACCACAGCGTGATCATGGTCGTGGAGAACCCGCGCGATCTGGCGGCGTACGAGAAAACGGGCAAATTCGACGGGGTGTACCATGTGCTTCACGGCGCGATCTCCCCGATGCTTGGAATCGGCCCGGGAGATATCAAATTAAAAGAGTTGATGATGCGTCTTCAGACAGAGGAAGTAAAGGAAGTCATTATCGCCACAAACTCAAGCCTTGAGGGTGAGACGACCGCAATGTACATAAGTAAACTGATCAAACCGACAGGGATCAAGGTGACGAGGATCGCCAGCGGCGTTCCGGTCGGCGGCGATCTGGAATATATTGACGAAGTCACACTTCTTCGGGCGTTAGAAGGCCGGGTGGAGTTATAAAACCGGCAGCTGGACAGCTGGGCGGTTTCAGGAGATGCGAAAGAAATGGATAAATACGAGTTTAATATTAAAGTTGAGCAGATCAAAAAGATGGTCAGCCGCGGAGACTACGGAACTGCGATGAAGATCGCAGATACCATTGACTGGCACCGTGTCCGCAACGCAAGCCTGCTGTCCATGATCGCTCAGATCTATGAGAAAAATGAAGAGTACCAGGAGGCGAAGGATATTCTGCTCCTGGCATTCGAGCGCGCGCCGGTAGGAAAGCGCCTGCTCTATAAGTTGGCGGATCTCGCCTTAAAGGACGGAAGTACCGCCGAAGCGGAGGCATACTACAGAGAATTTTGTGATCTCGCGCAGGATGATCCGCGCCAGTACCTGCTCCGCTACAAGATCTTAAAAGCGAAGAAAGCGCCGGTGGATCAGCTGATCCGCGCGTTGGAAGTGTATACAGCATCCGAGGTGGATGAAAAATGGCTCTACGAACTGGCTGACCTCTACCACAAAGCCGGGATCGAGGACAAGTGTGTAGCCACATGTGACCGCATCATGCTCTTATTCGGCCTCGGCAAATATGTGGACAAGGCGATGGATCTGAAACTTCAGTATGCACCACTGAACAAATATCAGATGGACCTTGTGGAGAACAGGGAGAAATACGAGGCAAAACTGCGCGCTGTCGAGGAAGAATACAGCGGAAATGCCCCGGAACAGGATGACTACGAGGAGGAAACTCCAGACACGGATGTCTCAAGAGAGGTTGCCCTGCAGATCCATGAGGATGCCCAGACAAAGAAGCTGGCAGACGAGATGTCCAGACTTTCCGAGGAAGAGGGACGGACGGCTGTTGTCGAGGAAGACAACGACATGGACGCGACAAGAACCATTGCAGATCTCAGTGCGATCCGCCGGGGAAGACAGGAAGCTGCGGAAGATGTGCAGGGAACGGAAGAACCGGAGCGCACGATCCCGACAGAGGAAGAGCGTGAGATCGAGCGCCAGAAACTGGCAATCCGCGCCGCAAAAGAGCGGGAAGAGATGGAAGAGGAAGCTCTCCGCCGTGCTGAGGAAGAGCGGGAAGCCGCCAGACGCGAGGAAGAGGAACGCCGTGCGAAGAAGCAGGCGGAGATCGACCGCGAACGTGCCCGCCGAAACCAGGTCCGCAACATCCCGGCTCCGGAAGAGGAGGACGACGATGGAGAGCTGGAGCTGGAATCCCTGGATGACATGCTGGATACCAACAACCTGATGATCGAGGCGGAGACGGACGAGGAAGGGCTTTCCATGGCTGTCAACTCCTTAAAGGAGATCCACCGTGAGCTCGGCATCAAGAATCCGGTTGCAAAGATCAGCAGTGAAAAGTTAAATAAACGCGGAATCAGCGCGGTAGCCGATATGCTGGCAGGAAAAGACCTGATCATCCAGCATGCGGCAGGACTCACTGATGCTGTCCAGAACGAACTGGATGATCTGATGGAGAAAGACCGCTCCGGAATGATCGTTGTCCTGATCGATACACCGGAAAACCTTGAGGCACTCCATGCCCATAATACATCCCTTGCAAGCAAGTTCCAGTATATCGGAAGCGATGAGAACGCGTCTGCGCAGAAAGAGGCAGATACCGAGATGGAAGCTGCGCTGAAGCGCTCCACAGAAAAGCAGGAACAGATCGCCCGTGATGTGGTAAACGCGGAGCAGGAGACAGAAGAGGAGCCGGAACAGGAAGACGCTGAAGCACTGCAGGAAGAACCGGAGTACGAGAAAGAGGAAACGGACATCCTGGAAGAATCATCCGAGCCGGAAACAGATGAAGAGGACGAGGAAGAACCGGAGCCAGAGGAATACGTACCGCCGAAGAAGGCAAAACTCTTCGCAAAGCAGGAGAAACCTCAGAAAAAGGTGCCAGTGACTGAAGAAGAGCCGGAACTCCCGGAGGAGACTGCGTCCGCAGCGGAAGAGGAAGTTGTTCCGGAAGACTACGATGACAAAGAAGAGATGGATCCGGATGAGTTCGCCCAGTACGCGTGCAAGTATGCGACGGAGATCGATTGCAGCATCACCGGAAAGAGCCTTCTCGCCCTTTATGAGCGCATCGAGATGATGGAGGAGGATGAAGTCCACCTGACAAAGGCAGCAGCCGTAGATCTGATCGAGGAAGCTGCTGATAAGGCAGAGAAAAAGTCTCTTGGAAAGAAGATCGCGGGACTTTTCTCTCCGACTTATACAAAAGAAGGTCTTCTGATCCTTCATGAAAAGGATTTCTTTGACTGATAAAGAGTGTGATAGGATCCCTGCGCACTGTTCTGGGCAAGCTCAGACGGCACACAGGAATTCCGTGACATGCTTATAGGAACTGAATATATGCGCACCATAAGCTCATTGTTTTTGCGATGAGTGGGTGCGCAAATTTTTCACCAATACACACGAACTAATGTTTGCTGAACACAGACAAGACGAATGCGCATGCGGCCCTTTTGCAACAGATATTTTCAATTCCGGAGTATCGCCGTAAACAATGTTTTGCATGTGCGCTAGATTTCTTATAGGAGAAAAGATATGGAGATCAGGCTGATCGCGGCGGACATGGATGGAACGCTGCTTGATGACGAAAAAGGGATCCCGGAGGAGAACCTGCGCGCTTTCCGCGCATGCGCGGCACAGGGGATCGAGATCGTCCCGGCGACAGGCCGCACGATGCGCGGACTGCCGGATGAGCTTCGGAATCTGCCGGGCGTACACTATGCGATCCTCACGAACGGGGCACAGGTGGTAGACCTTGCGAAAAACGAGATCATCGACTCCTGCCGGATCCCGGTGGCTCTGGCAGAAAAGATCATGATGATGGCCCGGACAAGTCCGGATGAGATCATGTATGATGTATATGTGGGCGGAATCGGCTACACCATGCCGGAGTTCTACAATGATGTATATAAATATGTCTCATCGGAGGGACTGGCGGAGCTGGTGCGCAGAACCAGGGACACGGTTCCCGATAATATCGCTTACTTAAAAGAGCGGGGACAGGACGCGGAGAAGATCAACATGTTCTTCCGTGACATGGATGCCAGAAAGCGGATGAGAGAGGAACTCTCGAAGCTCCCGGGGATCCTTGTGTCCTCATCGATCCCGAATAACCTCGAGATCAACGCGGAGGGAGCTGATAAGGGCGGAGCGCTGCTCCGTCTTGCCGCACGTCTGGGAATCGCCAGAGAGTCCACCATGGGCTTTGGAGACGGGGAGAATGACCTCAGCATGATCCGCATGGCTGGAATTGGCGTTGCCATGGAAAATGGCCATGAATCCGTAAAGGAGGCAGCAGATTATATCACGAAGACCAACAATGAGGCAGGTGTCGCGAAGGCGATCTGCCATTTTACAGGAATTCAGATATAACAGGAATGATGGGCAGCATATGAGGACTTTCAGGTAATAGACGTGGCGGGGTATCTGGATCATACAGGCTTTGTCTGTTTTACGGAAGAACTATGCACATATGTGACAGGAGTAATAATGGAAATAATGGAGATTCTATCCAGCCGTTGGCTGGAAGTGGCTGTAGCGGTATATCTCATTGGGATGATGCTCTACGGTCATTACAGAGGTTTTATAAAAATAGCAGTTTCCGCAATGTCCCTTTTCATCACGCTGTTTGCAGCGCGTGTAGCGATTCCACAGGCGGCAGCCTGGCTGGAACATAATACGGCTGTATACGAAACGATGAAGGAGAGTGCTTTGAAGGCCAGCGGCCTTGATGAGAAGATGGAAGAGATGGCTCAGACAGCCGGTCTCGCGGGAAAAGCCGGGGAACGCGCGGTCATAGAGAGCCTGGAGATCCCGGACCAGATCAAAAAGCTTCTGATCGAGAATAACAACGGAGAAATATATCAGGAGATGGGCGTCCAGATCTTTGAGGAGTATGTGGGAAAATACCTTGCAGACCGTGTGATCCGCGTGATCATATTTACGGTGCTGTTTATAGTATTCTATGCGTTCCTTCATATCATCATAGTCTGGCTGAACCTGATCTCCAGACTACCGATCCTGTATGGGCTTAATAAGATCGCCGGTGCGGTTCTGGGACTCGCGGAAGCATTGATCTTTATATGGGTGGGCGCCCTGGTCCTTACCCTGTTTTCAGGCAGTGAGATCGGAAAGAGCATGATCACCCAGATCAATGGAAGTATCTGGCTGACGTGGCTGTATGACCACAATATGCTTTCCTACCTTGTAGTCGGTCTGGTAAAGTCTGTCCTGTAACGGGAGTAGATTAAACGGAGGAATGCCATGAAAAAAGGAGAAAAAACCAAACGGCATATTTATGAATGTGCGATCGAATTATTCCGAACCAAAGGATATGACAAGGTTTCTGTAGATGAGATTGTTAAGTGTGCAGGAACGGCAAAAGGAACCTTTTATATCTATTTTGAGACAAAAGCGGATGTTCTCATTTACATGCTGAAAGCATATGATGATTACTATGACAAAGTTGCTTCAGGTTTCTTGCCGGAGATGGGAGTTGAAGAGCGACTTCTCATCATTACCCAAAGTTCCAGTGAGTTTACGGAAAATGTGATGGGGCGGGATGTTATACGGGTCTTGTATAGTAACCAGCTGATGGAACAGGGAAATGGAGATCTTTATACAAAGCGTGCATTGTACCGGGTTGTGCACGAATTAATTGAAGAAGGACAGAATATGGGAATTTTTTCGGCAGAGGAAAACAGTATTGTGCTGACAAATCGATTTGTCACCTGTATCAGGGGAATCTTTTTCGAGTGGTGTATACAGGGAGATGAGTTTGTTCTAAAACAAGAATGTGAAAACTTTGCGAGGATGTTTTGCCGCGCAATCCGCAGGGAAAGTAAGAATATCGAGTCTAAATAATGAATAACAAGAGGAGCTGGGTATAGAAAGAGATTCTGTACTCAGCTTTTTATTTGACAGGAAATTCTGCGGGGGATACTGCCAAACAAAAAGGCACTGACGTACTAACAATGAGCATTTATATTAAAAGGCAGGTTGCTATAAATGACCATGGTCATAAAATGATTGACAAGTTCATGCAGAGAAGGTATGATAGATAAAAATGACTGTAGTCATTTTTAAAAATACGAGGAGGATGTTTGTATGAACAACACTGTGGAGAAGAAAAAAGGAGGAAAGATCCTGGATGTGATCGAAACGGTCGGCAATAAGCTGCCGCATCCGTATATTATGTTCCTGTGGCTCTGCCTGATTCTTGCTGGAATCAGTACAGTGTGCAGCCTGGCAGGAGTTCAGGTGATCAATCCGACAACTGGAGAAGCTGTTCTGGCAAAAGCAATTTTCAGCAGAGATGGAATTGTATGGCTGCTCGAAAATTTACTAAAAAATTTTCAGGGCTTCTCAGCACTTGGTCTGGTACTCGCCATGCAGATGGCAATTGGATTTGCTGAAGGAGTCGGATTACTGACTGCAGCTATGAGAAAGGCGATTCTTGGAGTACCACTCTGGGCATTAACTGCAACCGTGTTATTCCTTGGAATTAATGGAAGTATTGCTTCGGAGGCAGCAATCATTGTTGTTCCGGCACTGGCAGCCGCAGCATTCCAGGCTGTTGGAATGCACCCGATCGCAGGACTTCTGGCTGGTTATGCGGCAACAAATGCAGGATTCACAGCCTGCCTGATCGTATCAGGAACAGACGTACTCCTTTGCGGCGTTACTGAACTGGCAGCGCAGCTTGTAGATCCGTCGATTACAGTTAATGCAACTGCCAACTGGTATTTTATGATCGTTTCCGTGTTCATGCTTACCGCAGTTGGTGTTGTTGTAAACAAATATTTCATTGTTCCGCGTCTTGGCAAATATGATCCGGCAAATGGAGAGACTGGGACAGCCGATGCATCGGGGGAGATCACACCGATTCAGGCTGGCGCGCTGAGAGCGGCTGGCATTTTCAGCATCGCCTATATTGCTCTCCTTGCCATACTTACAGTTCCGAAAAACGGCTTTTTCAGGGGCGAAGACGGCTCTGTTTTAAATGGACCTTTGATTACGGGACTGGTAGCGATCCTGATCATCTATTTTATTCTGGTAGGTATTGTCTACGGATTAAAAGCAGGAACGATCAAAAGCAGCAGTGATGTGCCAACGATCATGGCGAAGTCGCTGGAGGGAACCACAGGATATATTGTGCTGGTATTTGTAATCGCACAGTTTATCAACATGTTCAATTACACGAATCTGGGAATGATCATTGCGGTCAAGAGTGCGGGTGCATTGCAGGCGGCAGGATTCACAGGGATCCCGTTAATGATCTTCTTTATTCTCCTGTGCTGTGTGGTTAACCTGTTTATGACAAGTGGTACAGCAAAATGGTATATCTTTGCGCCGATTCTTGTGCCAATGATGATGATGCTTGGATATAGCCCGGAATTTGCCCAGGTTGTATATAGAATCGGAGATTCCACAACGAATGCGATCACTCCGATCTATCCATATATTCCGATTGCGATCGCAATGGCTAAGAAATATGATAAAAACTTTGGAATGGGATCTTTGATTTCCATGATGCTCCCGTATTCGGTTGCATTCTTGCTGGGATGGATCGTTCAGCTGGTGATTTGGGTAACATTAAATCTTCCAATTGGACCAGGGGCATATGTATTTATGTAGGAAAGGAATGTTGCAAGTTACGCAATAGATTTTGAAATGAAATATACAGAGATATGTAATGATAAATGGCTGTTTATATGGGTCGGACTGTTGCTCTTTGCGGTAATAGCTCAATGTATGCTCTTCATGAGCAAAGCATGGAAACACGGCATGGAGATTGGTCTGAAACAATCACAGCTAAAAAAGGGTTTAAAGACAGGGATCACGATCAGTATCATGCCAACACTTCCGGTTTTACTGGTGTTGTTTTCGCTCACACCACTCCTGGGAATCCCGCTTCCGTGGCTGCGTCTTTCGGTTATCGGCTCTGCTTATTATGAAACATATGCAGCAACAACTGCATTATCGTGCCTGGGAGAGACTTTTCAGATCAACGGTTACAGCGCGAATGGATGGATCGCGGCCTTGTGGGTAATGACGATTGGAGGAAGCGTATGTATTTTGTGGTCGGCATTTGCTATTAAACCGATTTCGATGCTTTATGAAAAAGCAGAAAAGATCAATATTAAACTTGTTCTGGCAGTTGGAAGCGGATGCCTGGTAGGTGTTATGGCCTATGTATCAGTGTCATATGGTTTTAGCGCCATGTCGACGAAAGGCGTTGTATTCTGCATCAGCTTTGCTGTAGGAGCATTTCTTATGCTCGTTGCGAACAAAGTAGAAAAGGCAAAATGGCTCACAGATTATATTATGACGATCAGCATGCTTGCGGCAATGGCGGCAGCCTGTGTTATTTTTTAGGGGGCAGGAAAAATGAAAAGCAATTATCAAAAATGGATCCATAAGTTCGGAATTTCGACAAGCCTCCTTCTTCTTGCGGCAATGATAGGGCTTCCGGTAGCAGCCAGTCTTATTTACGGAATTTGGCCGGACTTTGGAGAACTATGGCCTGGATTTGTTGCAGTTGTTTTATTTATGGCACCATATCTTCCATCGGAAACGATCGGCTATATGTCGGTTATGGGACCAGGAGCATTATACCTTTCTTACATTACCGGCAATGTCACCAATCTTAGAATGCCTGCTACGATTGGCACAATCAATGCACTGGGAATCAAACCGAATACGGATGAGTGTCATACGCTGGCAATTATTGCTTGCGGCGCTTCTGTGATCACATCTATAGTGATTGTTGCACTCGGGGTCGTTGTATCAGGACCGCTTACCCCGATTATCCAGGCACCTGTTCTCCAACCTGCATTTGACTATGTAGTTCCGGCGCTATTTGGAGGACTTGTGGCTCAGACTGTGATAAAAGGGAAAAAAGAAATCTTTCACTATCTGATTCCACTGGCAGTCTGCCTGTTCTTCTGCTACTGTACAAAAGTGGCAAGTGCATATTATATGTTGATTGTGATTGCCGTGTCAGCAGCGGTCGCGGTAATGGATTATCTGAAAACAGAGAAAAAGGAGGAAAGGGGAGAGTAGATATGCGATATCAGGAATATATGGATATAATCCGGACGGTAAATGACCGTTTTCGCTATTATAAGAGTATAGAATCCCTGTTTGAACTGGATCAATGGTCCGGTCTTCCGGAGCTTGGAGGCGCGTATCGCCAGCAGATGAGCGCTTTTGTCGGGACACAGAAGGCGGGGCTGTTTCAAACAGAAGATGCGAAAAAGGCCTTTGAATATTTTGCAAATGTAGATGAAGGACAAATAGAGGACCCAATAGAACATGGACTGATCCGGACATTTAAAAGCAGGTACCGGAATGCTGTCCGTGTACCGGAAGAAACGATGAAACAGTATAATCTTCTGCGTGCGGATGTGATGTCGGCATGGAAACATGCACGGGAGCGGAAAGATTATCATGTGTTTGAACCGTGGCTGAAACAGGTATTTGATCTGAAAAAGAAGATTGCCCTGGCGATAGATCCGGATGCCCCTGCGTTTGACACGATGATCGGAGCTGTGGATGAAGGTTTGAAAAGTGCAGACGTAAGCAGAGAATTCGATGTATTAAAACGGGGAATCGGAGAAATTCTTGACAAGATTACAAAAGCAGATCTTGGAGTAAATGAAGAAATATTTCTCAGAGAAGAGGATCCGGATGAAATGTCTGCATTTGGAAGACGATTAGCAGCGGAAGCCGGATATGATCAGCGAAAGGGTGGATTTAATGACAAGGTTATTCACGGATTTACGTCATTTCTTGGACCGCAGGATGCCCGCGTATCAACACAGAGAAGCGGAAGTCCACATCTGATCTTCACCTGTCTTCATGAAGCGGGACATGCAATGTTTTCCAGCGGCGGAAACGACCAGGTCAATGCAGCAAACATGTGGGGAGGAATAGAAGGCAGCTTTCACGAAGCAAATGCCAGATTCTATGAAAATATCGTGGGAAGAAGCAGGGAATACTGGGAGTTTTATTATCCACAATTTCAGAAAGCATTCCCGTTCTTCAAAGATATAAAAATGGATGAATTTTATCGTGCCATGAATACAGTCCGTCCAAGTCTGCGCAGAATTGGAGCAGATGAAGTTACATATAGCCTTCATGTTATCTTGCGATATGAGCTGGAACGCGATTATTTCAGCGGAAAAATAGGAACGGAAGATCTGAACATTGCATGGAATGATAAATATAAAAAATATCTGGGAGTTTGTCCTGAAAACGATACTGAAGGAATTTTACAGGATATGCATTGGGCTGGAGACTATATTGGATATTTCCAAAGTTATGCTTTGGGAAATATTTATGATGGACAGATTCGAAAGGCATTGTTATCAGAGATTCCGGATTTGTATGAGCAGATACGCCACGGAGAGTTTGACAGGCTGAACATGTGGATGAAGGAACATATCTGGCAGTATGGGTGCTGTTATACATCGGGAGAAATGTTGAAGCGATTGACAGGAAAAACATTGGACGCTGTGCCATTCCTTGACTACATGAAAGAGAAGTATGCGGACTTGTATGGTATTCATATATAAAAAGGACAAGATAGTTTGATAATAGGGATTGCAGCAGGAGAAAACGTTGAGCTGCAATCCCTGTTTTTATAGTGTAAAAGAGCAATTTGAAATTGCTCAAATGATGGCTTGGATACCGAATTGCATATATTGTATGCAAAACAATTATGAACCGCAATATGTTGTAATTGCACAAACAAAAGAAAAAACTTTAAAAAAACTGGAAAAAAGTGTTGACTTTTTCGTGGGGATTTGTTATTATAATACTCGCCTTGAGCGACAGGGCAAAACTTATTAAGAGTCATTAAGAAAACTTCTTAATCTCTCAAAAAAGTTTTAAAAAGTTCTTGACAAACCGGAAACGGTATGATAGAATAAACGAGTTACCACTGAGAACGAAAGCGACAACGAAACAAAGTTCCTTGAAAACTGAACAGTATGTAAAACCCTGAAAATTCTTATAAAAATGGTCTTTGGTTTAGACCATGAATGAGAACATTCAGAACAAAACCTAACAAAACAGTAGAACGGTTTAAAAATTAGCCAAGCTAAGTTTTGAACCTGGATACAAACACTTTAACATGAGAGTTTGATCCTGGCTCAGGATGAACGCTGGCGGCGTGCCTAACACATGCAAGTCGAACGAGGTATTTTGATTGAAGTTTTCGGATGGATTTCAAGATACCGAGTGGCGGACGGGTGAGTAACGCGTGGGTAACCTGCCTCATACAGGGGGATAACGATTGGAAACGATTGCTAATACCGCATAAGCGCACAGTACCGCATGGTACGGTGTGAAAAACTCCGGTGGTATGAGATGGACCCGCGTCTGATTAGCTAGTTGGTGGGGTAACGGCCCACCAAGGCGACGATCAGTAGCCGACCTGAGAGGGTGACCGGCCACATTGGGACTGAGACACGGCCCAGACTCCTACGGGAGGCAGCAGTGGGG
>ERZ773269.2428-NODE-2428-length-14336-cov-4.370142_pt1 | contig 14336 bp, 14 predicted proteins | sample MGYA00511958_ERZ773269 | MGnify/ENA primary metagenome ERZ773269 (study PRJEB29015, sample SAMEA2737761) | human gut metagenome | biome: human gut; feature: human-associated habitat; material: faeces | place: China | collected 2012 ... | reverse complement strand
CATCATTAAGCTCCATGCTGCCAACTTCTTTGCCTTCCATATTTAATACAGATACGTTAGCCATTACGTGTGTTCCTCCTTTCAACGAACTTATTTACCGCATTTTACTGTCTCTTTGATGGTAACCATGGATTTCTTCGGTCCTGGTACAGCACCTTTGACTAACAGTAAATTGTTCTCTACGTCAACTTTTACGATTTCCAGGTTCTGTACGGTGATTTTCTTTCCACCCATCTGTCCTGGCATTCTTTTTCCTTTGAATACCTTACTCGGATCGGAGCAAGCACCATTGGAACCTGCGTGACGATGATATTTGGAACCATGAGCCATAGGTCCTCTGGACTGACCATGTCTCTTGATGGCACCCTGGAATCCTTTACCTTTGCTTGTTGCAGTAGCGTCGATTTTGTCGCCTGCGCCAAAGATATCGGCCTTGATTTCCTGTCCTAATGTATAGGTTTCGGCATCTTCAAATCTGAACTCTTTCAGATATCTCTTGCAGGAAACACCTGCTTTTGCGAACTGGCCTTTCATCGGTTTGTTCACACGGTTTTCTTTCTTCTCGCCGAAGCCTACCTGAATTGCACTGTACCCGTCGTTGTCTGCGGTTTTCACCTGTGTTACAACACACGGACCTGCCTGCAATACAGTTACCGGTACTAAAACACCGTTTTCGTCGAAGATCTGAGTCATTCCGACTTTTGTAGCTAAAATTGCTTTCTTCATTCCTTTTACCTCCTGTTTTATCTACAGCGGAACTTCCTATTATAAAGAAGTTCATTCTAGCGAACAGTTGATATAAGTGGAACACTATGACCCTTAGGGATGTTGATTCCTTCGAATGAGTGTTGCTTCTATATCATCTATTGCTTACTTAATTGATGGCCGGGGGCTGATCCCGGACTTTTTGCAGCTGATCTTATTTGTTTTTCATCTTGATGTCGATGTAAACACCAGCCGGCATTTCCAGTCTTGATAATGCATCCACTGTTTTCTGGGTAGGTGCGATGATATCAATCAGTCTCTTGTGGGTTCTCTGCTCGAACTGCTCACGGGAATCTTTGTACTTATGAACGGCACGAAGGATAGTTACTACCTCTTTCTTCGTTGGAAGCGGTACTGGTCCGCTCACCGTTGCTCCGTTCTTCTTTACAGTTTCGATAATTTTCTGTGCAGATGCATCTACTAACTGATGATCATACGCTTTCAGTGTAATTCTCATTACTTGACTTGCCATAAAAAAAGTCGCCTCCTTTTCGCACTTTTACGAGTACGACAAGCGGTGACTGTACACTTACCCGTGTGTGTCCTGATGTTTGCACACGGTCGTTTCCACTCTTACAGGTGGACTTAATTGTGGGTACAGTGACTTGTCGCCAGTTTCTTTAACTTGACATTCGCTCCACGGAAAACCCGCTGTTTCTCAGCGGCAACCTCGCGCTTCAACGCTATCAATGTCACAACAGTTGTTAGTATACAAGAAAGCACGCGAAAAATCAAGGTTTTTTTTTATTTTTTTCGATTTATCCGTTTTTATGCAAAAAGAGAAATACAGGGGTGCCGTGTTGTGCACTTTTCCTATATCTCTCTCTTTTTTGACGTTTTCCAACTATTCAGAGCCCCATCTCGATTCCGCTGCGATGCATCTCGATGTGGCTTCTTGCCATATGAACAAAAAGAAAAGAACGTCCATTCATGCAAGCATGATTCGCGTTCTTTTCGTTCGCATGGCTCTGAATAGTTACAGAATGTCGGAATAATCTAAGATTGTGATGCCGGTTGCAGGATCTTCAATGACTTTCGGGTCATCTCCGGCTGCGTGGGCCTTCTGGAGGAGTTCTTCCGCCGTGTAAACCGGCATGGCAAGTTCGATCGGCTCGGACGGTTCCGGTTCCGGCTCTTCTTCCGGCTCTTCGATGGTTTCTTCAAACTCTTCGATTTCTTCCACAGTTTCCGGCTCTGCTGATTCCGTTTCTTCCGTTTCTTCGGTTTCTTCTGTCACTTCTTCCGCTGTTTCTTCTGCGGCAGCTTCTTCGACGATTTCCGTTTCTTCCACGGCTTCCGGAATTTCTTCGGTTTCTTCTCCTCTTACAAGGTTCTGCAGATCGACGGTATGAAAGGACACCTGCTCCGTTCCTTCTTCTTCCAGATCCGGAATTTCAAATTCGTCCTGTTTCTCTTCTTCTGCCGTTTTCTGGTCGGCTGCTCTCAACTGTTCGATCATTTCCTGTTCTTCCCGTTTCTTTTTTTCTTCCAGGGCAGCTTTCTTTCTGCTGCGAAGCTCTTCGGACGCTTTCTCATCGTCCTCGTCTTCGTCTTCTTCCTCTTCTTCCTCATCCTCTTCTTCATCACGTTTCCATACCTCGGAAAGGATGAACAGAATGACCAGAAATAGAATGGCAAGTCCGATGATCATGATTCCCTCTCTGCTCTGCGCCGCCATCGACAGAAAGCCGATCACCGGAATCGTGACGATCACTTTGCTCACGGTTGCTCTCACGGTAATTTCCGTTGTGTCTCCACTGATCACATTTTTTACGGATGCAGTTCCGGCAGCGGTGTCGAGGGACTGTATCGTATAGATATACTTTCCGGAATTGTCATCAACCAGGATTTTGTCTCCCGTCGCAACCGATGACGTATCTGTCTTCTTTGCGTACGTGACAGCGCCGCGGGAAATGTTGGTATTTCCCATCCCGTCTGAGACAAGTGTCGTGATACCGGCAAACGGCGGAATCACCAGTGCGCCTGCTGACAGGATTGCAAGCAGAAGCAGCGTATTCACAATTACCTTCAGTAATTTTGACATATTCAATTCTCCTTGTATTCTCAGTCTTTGCCCCCTATTATAACCCCTTTTCTTCGATTATGCAAGAAAACGTTACGCATCGTGTCCCGGCCGCCCGGTTCCGCGTGTCGAATTTTTCGATTTTTTCTTGAAGATCTGTCCTGTTTCTTCTATACTATATACATAACCAAAGGGGGAATACTTTCATATGAATACACTGATCAAAACCATCGAAGATCTTTCCCTGAACGCATGGCCGTCTCACCAGATCGAGCTGTACGACGGATGGATTCTTCGTTTTTCTTATTTTTATACACACCGGACCAACAGCGTCGAGCAGATCGGGCCGTCCACGATTCCGGTGGAGGAAAAAGTGCAGTACTGTGAGGAGATCTACCGTCGCTGGGGTACACCGGCAATTTTCAAGATCAGTCCGCTTGTCAATCCCGGCTTTGATGCAATGCTCGCCGACCGCGGCTATGTAGTCCAGCACACGACGCACGTCATGACAATGGATCTGGCGAACTTTGCCAAAAAGAATCCTGCCGTTGCCGTGACCGTCAGCAGCTTTATCCCGCCGAAATGGATTGACAGCCTCTTTGCTTTAAAGAGCACGACGAACGTGATGCACCGCATGGTCGTTCCTTCGATGTACCGCGCCATTCCAAAAGAAACCATCTGTACCTCCATCCAGGATGAAACCGGAACGATCATTGCCACCGGCCTTGGCATCCGCGACCGCGATTACGTCGGTGTCTATGCCATCCATGTGCATCCTGCGTACCGCCACCGCCACTACGCTTCCTCGATCTGCCGCACAATCCTCTCCGAGGGAATCCGGCTCGGTGCAACGAAAGCGTATCTTCAGGTTGTTGAGGGAAACACGCCTGCGATCACACTGTATGAATCGCTCGGTTTTTCCTATCTCTATACCTACTGGTTCCGCGCGAAGAACGTGGTCTGATTTTCGTCTGATTTCACATAAAAAAGCATAGCAAAACGGCATGTCAAAATTTTCTGACATGCCGTTTTGCTCTATGTTTATGCTATAAGTGCAGTAAGATTATTCAGCAAAAGGACTGCTTAAATATTTTTCAACGCCGTCCATGGCTTCGCTCTCGTCTTTTCCGTTTGCGGTCACGGTAACTTCCTCGCCATTGTCCAGACCAAGTGTCATCATACCCATAATGCTCTTCGCATTTACTTTTTTTCTGCCGCTCTCGACATAGATTTCACTTTCGTACTGGCTCGCTACCTGTACCAGCATGGCAACTGGTCTCGCCTCCAGGCCGCTTGAAAGACGAATTGTGATTGGTTTCTTAATCATAATACTTCTCCTCCTTGTTTCCTTCGCAAATCTTCTGCAATCTCTTTTAGTTTCCTTAATCTATGATTAACTCCGGATTTACCAACAACCGGCGTTAACATCTTGCCCAGTTCCAGAAGCGATGCTTCCGGGTATTGTAAACGGAGCCTTGCCATCTGCTCCAGCGGTTCCGGCAGAGAAGAAAAGCCTGTGGTTTCTTCGATATACCGGATATCTTCGATCTGGCGGATCGCCGCGCTGACCGTTTTGTTGATGTTGGCAGTTTCACAGTTCACCTTTCGGTTGACACTGCCGCGCATTTCTTTTAAGATCCGCACGTTTTCCAGATTCATAAGTGCGATGTTGGCTTCCATGATGCCAAGCATCTCCACAATCTGTGCGCCTTCTTTCATATAAACCACATGGTGATTTTTCCGGAGAACGATCCGTGCATCAATTCCAAAGCTTTTCAGAAGTTCCTGCACCTGTTCTGCTCTCGGTGCATCGGGGCAGACAATTTCGAGATGGTAAAACCGGTTGGGATCGCTGATGGAACCGGACGCTAAAAATGCGCCCCGCAGAAATGCCCGTTTGCAGCACTGACGCTGTACCACAACAGCCGGAATCGGCATTGCTAACTGCCGGTCTGTCTCGTGTAACTTCACTGCCTGCAGAATCTGACGGGTTTCTTCCCTGTCATTTACGCGGATCAGATACGTATTTTCCTTCTGATTCAGCTTAACTGCAAGCTCTGCCTCTATATTAAATGTTTTTTTCAATAAAGTAAAGTACTTTCTTGCCACATACGCATTCTCTGTCTGAATCCGTATCGTCCCGTCCTTCTCGGAAATCTGTCCGCAGAGTGACAGGATCGCCGCTGTTTCCGCAATCTGGCAGTGGCGTGCCGTCGGAAGATGTCTCGATAATTCCTCTTTTACCTCGCTTGAGAATGACATCCTTCCACCTCTAAATTCCTTTTCGGATGGCGTCTTTTTCCAGATCCCGGTGCTCAATCCGGATTCCATAGTCCTTCGCGTTGGAAAGACGCCGGTACAGCTCGTTGGCAAGGGTTACGGAACGGTGTTTTCCGCCGGTGCAGCCGATGCTGATAATGAGCTGATGCTTGCCCTCGGAAATATAATTCGGAATCAGAAAACGGATCATATCCTCTAATTTTTCCGCAAACACCTGCGCTGTCTCAAATCCCATCACATAATCCCGCACCGGAGCATCGTTGCCGGAGAGCGGGCGCATGCCTTCTACGTAGTAGGGATTCGGCAGGAACCGCACATCGAAAACAAGGTCCGAATCCGCCGGGATTCCGTATTTGAATCCAAATGAGAGCACAGTAATCATCAGATTTTTGAATTTCTGATCCTGCACGAAAATCTTATCGAGCTCCGCTTTCAGCTCTCTTGTGAGAAGCTGGCTCGTATCGAGAATGTAGTCCGCATCTTTTTTCAGGAACTCAAGTGCTTTGCGCTCTTTTCTAATTCCCTCATCCACCCGTCCAAGACCTGCCAGCGGGTGCGTTCTTCTCGTCTCTTTGTATCGTTTGACCAGCACGTCATCGGACGCGTCCAGAAACAGGATCTCATAGCAGATTCCGTTGATGCTCATCCACTCCAGAACATTCTGCAGGTCCGGAAGCGCCTGGCCGCTTCGGATATCGATTCCAACTGCCACTTTCTGGATTTCTCCGGAAGTACCGTCGGCGGTAAGCTGTGCAAATTTTTCAACCAGCGGGATCGGAAGGTTATCGACGCAGAAATATTCCGCGTCCTCCAGCATTTTCAACGCAGTACTTTTTCCCGCACCGGACATGCCGGTCACAATTACAAAACGCATGTTTTTTCTCCTTTGGTGGATAACGAAAATCAGAATTCCCCGAGGAACTGGATTTCCGGCTCAAGCTGTACGCCAAACTGTTCTTTTACTTTTGCCTGGATCTGACGGATCAGTTCCATCACATCCGATGCGGTTGCACCGCCTGCATTGATCAGGAAGCCGCAGTGTTTTTCCGATACTTTTGCACCGCCGACTGCGTAGCCGGAAAGTCCGGCATCCATCACAAGCTTGCCTGCGAAATAGCCTTCCGGCCGTTTGAATGCGCTGCCGGCGCTCGGATACTCGAGCGGCTGTTTCCCTACCCGCTTGTTTTTCAATTCCTGCATGCGGGCAAGAATTTCTTCTTTATCTCCCGGAACAAGCATAAGTTCTGCTCCAAGTACGACGTAGCCTCTGTCTTTGATGACGCTGGCACGGTAGCCGAAGCCGAGCTCTTCTTTTTCCAGTTCCCGGATCTCACCTTCTCTTGTGAGTACAGTGACATTCTGTACAATATCCTTCATCTCTCCGCCGTAGGCTCCCGCGTTCATACGGACGCCGCCGCCTAAAGTTCCAGGGATTCCGGAGGCAAACTCCATACCGGAAAGACCGGCTTCTCTTGCCGCCTGGCTGATGGATACAAGCATGCTTCCGGCTTTCGCCCGGATTCTGTTTCCTTCCACTTCGATTCCCTGAAAGTTTTTGTAAACCGAAAGAATCACACCGTGGTAGCCCTCGTCACTTACAACGAGATTGCTGCCGTTTCCGGTGACGAACCACGGGATCTCTTTTTCTTCGCAGAGAGCCACGATTTTTCTGATTTCTTCTTCTGTATGAGGAGCGACGAAATAATCTGCCGGACCGCCCACACGGAAGGTCATATGATTTTTCATCGGTTCTGCGGTCTGTACCGCATCTTCCCCTGCAATTGCATAAAGTTCTCTGACAATCTCTTCTTTGATCACGATTTTTACCCTTTGCCGCATCTGCGGCCGAACATTTCATTACGAATTACTACGAATTACAGATTATACTTTTTAGACGCGAAAGCAGCCGACATCCCTCACTTCTTCGTTCGTTCTGCCAGCCGCTGTTTTTCTTCTTCGTCTGCCCGCCTTTTTGCAGGCTCACGGGGTATTCTACCACGAACCCTCAAAAAGTGCAACGAACTTTTTCGTTCCGGCTCTTTTTTCTATCAGATCTTCCGGATTGGTATCATTTCCTACATCAGACAGTCTTTTCCATGGATTCTCGCCGGGGTGACAAGCACCATCTGATTCATGAGATTTTCTTCTGAAAGAACAGCAACGCGCAGATATTCTCTCGTGTGTCCCGTCCAGTAATGGACGCCGTCGATCTCGACTTCTTCTTCCATGAGCACTTCCAGCTCTTTTCCGAGGAAGCCTTCCATATATTCCTGTCTCCGTCTCTCGTCCAGTTCCAGCAGAACGTGGCTGCGCTTCGTCTTCTCCTGCTCCGGAATCTGGCCTGCCATCGCTGCGGCGCGGGTGCCTTCTCTTCTCGAATACTTGAAGATGTGAGTCTCGAAGAAATGAATGTCCTCGACAAAGGCGCGCGACTCTTCAAACTCCTCCTCACTCTCCTGCGGGAAACCGACAATCACATCGGTCGTCAGCGCCGGATTTCCATATACCTTACGCAGCAGATCGCATTTGTGTTTGTATTCTTCTGCGGTATATTTCCGGTTCATCCGCTTCAGTGTTCCATTGCTTCCGCTCTGCAGCGAAAGATGGAAATGCGGGCACACCTTCGGCATTGCGGCGATCGCCTCTGCAAACTCTTCGGTGATGATGCCCGGCTCCAGGGATCCGAGACGGATTCTTCTGATGCCGTCCACTGCATCAACAGCGCGGATCAGGTCGAGCAGCGTCTCTTTTTCGCCCTCTGGGAAATCGAGTCCGTAGGAGGAAAGGTGGATACCGGTCAGCACGACTTCCTGGTATCCGGCCTCCACCAGACGTTTTACTTCTTCTACCACATCACTCTGGCGGCGGCTTCTGACTCTGCCGCGCGCGTACGGGATAATACAATAAGTACAGAACTGATTGCATCCATCCTGTACTTTCAGGAATGCGCGGGTGTGCTCCGCCGTTTTGCTGATCGAGAGTGTCTCGTACTCACGGTTGTGTGTCATATCCACGAGGAAGCTCTTACACTCCGCGTCGGATGGTTTTCCACCATCCTCACGTTCTGCCAGAAAGTTTTCCAGAATATCCACAAGATCTTTCTTCTTATTATTTCCGATGATCAGATCAATCGCCGTATCCTCTTCGAGTTTTTCCCCAGCCGCCTGCACATAACAGCCGCAGGCCACGACAACCGCATCGGGATTCATCTTTTTCGCTTTGTGCAGCATCTGCCGCGATTTCCGGTCCGCAATGTTCGTCACGGTACACGTATTGATAATGTAAACATCCGCTCCCGGTGCAAAAGGCACGATCTCGTACCCTCTGTTTTCGAGGAGCTGCTGGATGGCTTCCAGCTCATATGCGTTCACTTTACACCCAAGATTATGCAAAGCTACCGTTTTTTTCATGCCATACTCCTTTCTTCTTCATCTTTATTATTAAAAATCACGAAGATTCCACTTTATCTTTGTATGTTTTCGCATTGACTTTTTCCCCTCCAGACGGTAAGATAAAGCTGTTAAATGAGGGTAATAAATAATGTTAACCAAATAACAGGGAGGATTACAAACATGAAAACAGTACAGATTTCTCTTAATTCTATCGACAAAGTAAAATCTTTCGTCAACGACATTTCCAAATTCGATTTTGATTTCGATCTGGTATCCGGAAGATACGTAATCGACGCAAAATCCATCATGGGAATCTTCAGCCTCGACCTTTCCAAACCGATCGACCTGAACGTCCATGCTGATGGAGATGCTCTTCAGACCGTACTTGATGTTCTTGCTCCGTACATTGTATAATTACGATAGAACATAAGGGCCGCGCACTCGCCGCGGCTCTTTTTTTGTCTTTGTTTATCATCAGGACCGGATCTTGTTTTTCAGAACCCCCAAAACAAGATCCGGCCTTTTTGTTCTTTAAAGCAAGTTTTCCTTAGCAGACCTCGATCGTCTCTGCGGTAGAAACTGCGCGTTCCATCATCTCATCGATCACGTCATCCAGATGGCGCTCGGAGCATTTGATGACATTCAGGTTCGGTTTTGTCACCGGATGCTTTGCAACGAAGATCGTGCAGCAGTCCTCATACGGCAGAACAGATGTCTCGTACGTACCGATTTTTTCGGAAATATCGACGATCTCCTGTTTGTCGAAACCGATCAGCGGACGGAAGACCGGCATGGTGCAGACTTCGTTGGTAACGGCGAGGGAATGCATCGTCTGGCTTGCCACCTGTCCGATACTCTCTCCGGTGATCAGGCCAAGGCATTTGTCCTGACGTGCAAACGCTTCTGCGATCTTCATCATATAACGGCGCATGATGATGGTCAGCTCGTCGTGCGGGCATTTTTCGTAGATTGCAAGCTGGATCTCGGTGAAGTTGACCACATGCAGACGGATCGGGCCGCTGTAGCGTGCAACGAGTTTTGCAAGATCCACAACCTTCTGTTTGGCTCTCTCGCTGGTGTACGGCGGAGCGTGGAAGTAAACGGCATCAATCTTAACACCGCGTTTTGCGATCATGTATCCGGCAACCGGGCTGTCGATACCGCCGGAAAGCAGCAGCATGGCCTGTCCGTTTGTGCCGACCGGCATACCGCCAGGGCCTGCGATGCTCTCGCAGTACAGATAAATCTTCTGACGCAGCTCGACGTTCAGATAGATATCCGGCTCGTGAACGTCTACTTTGAGGTTCGGGCAGACATCGAGGATGCGGCCGCCCAGCTCGCAGTTGACTTCCATTGTGTGCATCGGATAGTTTTTGTTCGCACGGCGTGCGCATACCTTAAAGGTTTTCTCCTCGGTCGGGTACAGCTCTTTCACGTAGGAAACCACTGCCTCTGCCAGATCTTCAAAGCCGGTGTCCTCTAAAATGACAACCGGGCAGATCTCGGCGATACCGAAAACTCTTGTCAGCGCATCGACAGCGCCCTCGTAATCAAAGTCTCCTTCGGTGTTGACATAGATTCGTCCCATCTCACGGGTGACCTGGAAATTTCCGTCTACCGGGGCAAGCGCGTGCTCCATCTGTACGCAGAGCGCTTTCTCGAACAGATGACGGTTCTTTCCTTTAATGCCGATCTCGGCATATTTTACCAGAAATGCTTTGTACATCATCGTTTTTTATTCTCCTTTTTTCTCAGCCAGATCACGGAAGAACAGAGGATATTCCTCAGAAAATTTCTTCAGGATCAGGTCAGATACCTGACGCATCTGCGGATGTGCGGCGTTGGCGCTTCGAAGCCGGATAAAGTGGCGCCACTCTCTTAAGTTCATGGTCATGACGATCTCGGTTTTCAGAGAGTTCGGAAGAATGCTTCTTGCCTCCTCCGGCTTTGCTCCGAGTTCGAGCATCTGGAAGTAATACTGCTCTGCAGCTTCCATTGCTTTCTGCCATACCTCGTATTTTTTACGGTCGTTCTCGTCGTCCAGATCATAGGAAAATCCGGTTGCCAGATCGATACAGGTGATCTGGTTTCCAAATTTATCTTTCGAATAGTTGCAGTAGCGGGTGCTCTCCTGGCTGTAGCTTGCGATACGGTGGCGGACGATCTCATGGGTCACGCCGCGGTCGCACGTTACTTTTACGGTGATGGAGCCGTGCTCAATGACGGATTCATGGCCGCGTTTGATGATGCCTGCGATGAATTTCTCTGCAGTGCCTTCTCCAATGCGCTCCTCGCTCTTGTAGCAGACTCTTCCGATTTTCTCGATCCGGCGCAGCATATCCTCGTAGGATTCGGTGCTCAGGATTTCAATTTCCGGCTGTATTGTAATCATAATTTTCCTCTTTCTATTATTTCCTGGTAAATCTGCGCAGCATCGGCAGTACCTCGCGCAGCGTATCCAGGGTGTAATCAATCTGTTCCAGTGTCGTAAATTCGCTGAAGCTGAACCGCACGGCAGACTCCATCTCGGCTTTCGATGCGCCGATGGCAGTCAGCGTCGGGCTTCCGGCTCTCTTGTGTGATGAGCAGGCGCTTCCGGCGGAAACGTAGATCTGGCGGTCCTCCAGCGTGTGCAGCAGCACTTCACTACGCACATTTAAGAACGATGCATTGACAATCTGCGGCGCACCCTCTTCTTCCGGCATGCCATGGATGACCACATCGTCCAGCTCCCGCAAGCCTTCGATCAGACGGTGTTTGCAGGCACGCATCTGCGCAGTCTGCTCGTCAAAATGCCTGTAAACGATCTCAGCGGATTTCGCAAGGCCTGCGATGCCCGGCACATTGTCGGTTCCGGAACGCATGCCGTTCTGCTGGCCGCCGCCTAAGATCAGCGGACGGATTTTTACTTTCTCATCAATATATAAAAAGCCGCTTCCCTTCGGTCCGTGGATCTTGTGGCCGCTCACGGAGAGCATGTCGATGCCCATCCGTTTCGGATAAATCCGGTATTTGCCGAACGCCTGGATCGCATCGACATGAAAATACGTTTTCGGATTTTTCGCCTTGATTCTGCGTCCGATCTCCCCGATTGGCTCAACAGAACCGATCTCATTGTTGACATACATAATCGAAACGAGAATCGTCTCCGGCGTGATCGCTTCTTCGAGTTCGTTCACATCCACAAGGCCTTCTTTATTTACCGGCAGGCGCGTAATACGGAATCCCTGCTCCTCCAGAAATGCCAGCGGTGCCGACACGGCCGGGTGCTCGATCGCGCTTGTGATGATGTGGTTTCCCGTTCTCTTATTTGCCATTGCTGTTCCGACGAGCGCCCAGTTGTCGGACTCTGTGCCACCGGAGGTAAAGAAAATTTCTTTTTCTTTGACTTTCAGAATCTTTGCCAGCGTTTCCTGGGCGGTTCTGATATATTGTTCTGCTTCTACCCCTTTTTGATGCATCGCAGACGGATTTCCATAATGATTTACCATCAGATCACAGACGAGATCTGCGGTTTCCTGATAAACACAGGTGGTTGCGGAATTGTCCAGATATGCTTCCATTATCTTGTTCGTTCCCTTCCTTCTAAAAGATACACCAGAATGGAAAGCACGGTCATTCCGGCCGTTTCCGTGCGCAGAATGCGCTTTCCGAGCGTAATCGGCTCTACCTTTGCCTTCATGGCCATTTCCACTTCCGCTTCGTCAATGCCGCCCTCCGGTCCGATCAGGATCGCAATAGATTCACCCGGTTCAATGGATTCCAGAATTTTTCTCGTTCCTTCCATCCCCTCTGCGTTCTCATACGGCATCAGGCGAACGTCTGATTCTGCCATCATTGCAAGCGCCTGCTGAAATGTAACAGGCATGTGTACCGTCGGAATCTGCATCCGTTTGGACTGCTTTGCCGCACCAAGCGCGATCGTCTGCCAACGCTCTGCTTTCTTTTCCGCCTTTTTCCGGTCCAGCTTCACAACGCAGCGTTTCATCTCCACCGGAACAATTTCCGTCGCACCAAGTTCCACTGCTTTTTGGATGATCAGTTCCATTTTGTCACCTTTTGGCAGACCCTGAAACAGCACAATTCCGGACGGGAGTTCTCTGTCTGCTGCTGTGACTTCTTCTACTGCGGCAAGAACCTCCCCTTCCGGGAAATCCGAAACGGCACAATGATATTCCTTTTCGCCTCCGGTACTGACCAGTATTTTTTCGCCCGGCCGCATGCGGAGCACATTTTTGATGTGATTAACGTCACTGCCCGTGATGTGGACAGTGCCGTCATAAATCTGACTTTCTTCTACAAAAAAACGGTACATGAATCTGTTCTCTTTCTCTTCTGGTGTTTCGCTTTTCTTAATTTACATCGGTTTTCTTGCTGTAACAGAAACCCATTCGCCCTGATGTGTAACTTCAACTACTTCAAGTCCCGCTGCAACGACTGCCTCTTTGACAACTTCCTCTTTCACATCGAGAATGCCGGATGTGATATAAACAGCGCCCGGCTTCATCTGGTGTACGATTACCGGCGTCAGCGGAACAAGAACATCTGCAAGAATATTTGCGGTAACGATATCGTATTTTTCGTATCCGACTTTGTCCTGTACTTCTTTGTCATCAATGATATTTCCGATCATCATATCAAACGCTTCTACCGGAATTCCATTGACTTCTTTGTTTTCCTCAACTGCAGGAACCGCACACGGATCGAGGTCTGTTCCGACCGCATGACGCGCACCAAGCTTCAGTGCAATAATCGAAAGAATACCGCTTCCGGTTCCGACATCAAGCAGCTCGGTATCCTTTGTCACATATTTCTTTAACTGACGGATGCAAAGCTGTGTTGTCTCATGCATACCCGTTCCAAAGGCTGTGCCCGGATCGATATGGATGATCATTTTATCCCGGTCTTCCGGCTTTACTTTCTCCCAGGACGGGATGATCAGAATGTCGTCCACATAGAACTGTTTGAAATACTGTTTCCAGTTGTTGATCCAGTCCTTGTCCTCTGTCTCAGACTCTGTGATGGTGCACTCTCCAAGGTCCAGGAACTCCTGCATTTCTGCAAGTGCCGCGCGGACATCTGCAAGAACCTTCTCCTTGTCCTCATCCACATCGAGGTAAAAATTCAGGTAGGCAATGCCGTCGTCATCCGGAATATCCGGCATGATATCCACGAACATCTGCTGTTTGTCGCTCTCGGTCAAAGGCTGTTTGTCCTGAATTTCCACGCCTTCGATTCCCACATCGGCCAGAGTGGAGATCACAATGTCTTCCACTTCCGATCTTGTTTTTAATGTAAATTTATTCCATTTCATTGTTTAAACTCCTTTTTGCGCTTCTCTTTTCCATACGTGCAAAGAAAGCCACATTTATCATACACGATATCGTTCCTGTTGTAAATGTTATTTTCGGCTTTTACGGCCCGTCTCAATCCAAAATCTTTGTCAGAAAGCCATCTTTTTTCGCCTTCTGATAACGCCATACCAGCCCGAGTGTGGATAAAATGCGAACCCCAAGATCTATCAGATTGAACCGGTACAGTGCCGTAAGGTCTGCCCCAAGTGCCGTATACAGACGGACACCAAGCAACGGCAGAACACTGTTGGTCAGCGTCGTCATCATCGTAAAGAGGCTGATCAAAAGCGAACGGTTCTTTTCCGGTGCGGCATTTAAAAGAATCTGTACCGTGCAGAGTGCAACAGCACACTGTGGAGCGTTCAGAACCGTCATCAGAACAATAAAAGTAACCCCGCGGTACGCCAACGGTAAATGTGGAACCAAAATCATAATAACCGGGCAGAAGCAAAGACCGATCCCGGCGAAAATCAGTGCAAAATCCGGCGATTTTTTCCGGACAACCTTCGCGATCATTCCAAC
>ERZ773269.2425-NODE-2425-length-14343-cov-7.722494_pt1 | contig 14343 bp, 7 predicted proteins | sample MGYA00511958_ERZ773269 | MGnify/ENA primary metagenome ERZ773269 (study PRJEB29015, sample SAMEA2737761) | human gut metagenome | biome: human gut; feature: human-associated habitat; material: faeces | place: China | collected 2012 ... | reverse complement strand
ACGCGTTAGCTGAAATACCAGCTGCTACCGTCGCCAAACTTGAGGCTGCCAATGCTGCCGAACTGGCCACACCAGCTGCACTCGCGACAACTGAGGCAGCGCTTGAAGCTGTTGCGTTTTGTGCAGAGGCCACGCTTGCTTGCAAACCAGCCGCGGCATTAGCTGAAGCAACCAAACTAACCGCCGTCGAAGCGGCACCGGCTGCACTTGCCACTGCTGAATTTGACGCATATGAACTTCCTGCAGCTTTTGAGGTCACGTTAACAGCTGAACTCGTTGCTAACAGAGCTGAATCAGTCGTGCTGTCAGCTGTAATCGCACTAGCGTTTGCCGTAGATGCTACCTTAGCGGCATTAGAAGCCGTGATTGAATCGGTCGACATATTCGTCGCTGCCGTTTGCGCGGCGCTATTTGACGCAGTTGCAGCCGACATCGTGATGCTAGTTGCAACAGAGAATGCACTGCTAGTAGCTGTACTTGCCATCGAAATGAACACGTCAGCACCATCCGTCGCATCAGACACGTAGCTATCAATATTGGCCAAATAACTATTGCTCAAATCCTTCACAAGACTAGAAACAAGCACACTTTGCTTATTGTAGACCGAGTTGTAAGCCGAGCTTGCTGAATTCATAAGTACTGTGTATGAATCCACCGCACTTGCATTGCCGTTCGTGTTGGCTGAAGCTGCCAAAGCGGCATAACTACTGTAGGCATTTGCCGCGCTTTCCATCGAATCAACACCAGCATCAACCATCGATAGCAATGCTGCACTTGAAGCCACGTTAGCTGCCGCCGTGGAAGACGTCATCACAAATCCCTTGGTTGCACCAGAAGCCCAAACACTTGCATTCGCGGCGTTTGAACTTGCCGAAATCATTGATTGGTCACTCGAGTAAGCACTTTGAGCAGCCAATGATGACACCACCTTTGAATATGAGGCGACAACCGATTCACCTGACTTTGCGTATGAAACCGCCGCTGATAATGAACTTTGCAATTGCGCAATTGAACTAAGCGCCGTTGCAAGTGACGTTCCAGGATCAGCTACTGATAACGCTGGTGAATACACAACGTTTGGCGCATAATTCTGAGACTGGAACGTACCGTTAACCGCCGTACGATCCACAATATAACCAGAAACTGACGCCACAGAATATGAATAACTTGTTCCATTAACCCCGGTAAGGGTTACCGCTGATGAAGATTTCGTAATTCCTTGCGAATCTGTGTACAATAGCGGAATCGTTACTGAGCGTTCAGCAATCGTGTTATACAAACTCGTCGTTGCTGATTGGTCACTCAACGTCTGCAATTGCGCAGCTGAAACTGCTGCAATCGCTGAACTTGTCACAACCATCAAGCTCTTGGCTGCGCTCGCATAGCTTTGGGCAAATGACACTTGTGTACTATATGCAAGCGACGCATTGTTAAATGATGCAATCGCATCAGCAGCTGATGACACTTGTCCGGCTGCGGCCATGCTTGAAGCGGCAGCTAAATAAGATGACGCTGAGGCTGACGTAATCGCCGCCGCAGATTCAACTGAAGACGTTTGGGTGTACATGCTTGAAGCAGCTGATGCAGCCGACTTCGCAATTGATGTATTCGTCGACGCTACAACATTCGCACTACTTGCAATCGCAGCAATCGAACCAATGCTTGAGGCAACAGAAGCGACTGACGAATTGCTGCTGTACTTTGATGCCAATGAGCTGGCCGATGATGCCGTTTGGCTGGCTGATGAGGCTTCAACGCTTGCTGAAGAAGACTTCGCCGCACTCGTTGCTGACGAAATCATTGAACTTGCTGATGAGGCATCTGATGACGCTGAACTGGCAACACCTGAAACCGCACTAACCGACTTTGGCAAGACCGTAACAGTTGCCATTGAGCTAGTTGCATTACCAGCCGCATCCGTTGCTGTAATTTGAACTTGATACGTGCCTGCAGAAGCGGTGTTGATACTGCCACTCGTCAAACTCGTCGTCACAGCCTTTGGTGAGTTATCCCCCAAAGATGTCACAAGGCGATTGACCATGTCAGAGCTATTAATCGTCTCGTTTTGTTGGTACGTAACCGTATTCGTCAGCGACATCTTTGGCGCTTCAATATCCTTATATTGAATTTGAATATTGTTGCTTGATGCAGCTGATGTCACTAACAAGTTAGTTGTAGATGTCACCAACGCACTTGTATTCGTGTTGGCCGCATATGAAACGGCAACTGCTGAATAACCTGAAATACTTGGCGCAGCGAAAGAAGCCGTCGCATTCGTCGCGATTGGCGTTGGCGTACCTGTAATTCCCACAGCGGTCCAGTTTTGGGCTGTGAAACTAGTTGCTGAAATCAAAGCTGATCCGAAACCATCAACGTAAGTCACGTTAACAGGTGTCGTTGCAACTGTACGTTGAATAGAGGCAATTGATCCGGTAGCAGTTGCCGGCGATGTGGCGCCTCCATTGTTACCAACCATTTGCATAACAACGTTCTTAGGCAGCGTCACTGTTTTCGACACCGTCTTTTGCGTATTTGTTGTTTTCGCGTTCGACCCTAGTGCCGTAATTGTCATCGTTCCAGTAGCAGAGGTCGCCGTAACTGACGTTGGTGCCCACGTTACTGAATATGACCAAGAAGCATCATCTGATTGGCTACCATAGGCAATTGAAGAAATCACTTGGGCAAAATTTGCTGAATTAGTATCCGCAATCAAAGACCCACTAGCATTAGTTTGACGAATACCCAAGGCCGTTGTTTGACCATAGGTATTACCAGTTTGATCAAATGCCGTCTGAGCATCTTCTGCCCCGTTATAATACAAATCCACTCCAGCGAACGTCGTATTCACCATAGGATTGGTAAAGAGATTTCCATTTCCGTTGTTAGTGTATTTACCACCTTCAGCAAAATCGGGCGCAAAAGCCAACCCGATATAATTTCCGGCCTGATAACGATTCGTTGTAAATCCACCGCTTATGGTAAATCCAGCGCCCGTATCAATTGCTTCTTTGTACTGTACATTTCCGAAGCCATTTTGTGTTCCGTTCAACACTGTCCAACTAGTGCCGCTCGCCGCCGCATTTCCACCAATAGCTCGCATTGATGCATTCGCTTGCGCAGTCGTTAACGTTCCCGTCTGGTTCGCAGTTGACGCTACTGATGCAACCCCAGAATTCGTCACTGTAACAGCAGTCGTTGTATTAACCGCAGCGGTTGCGGCCGAGGCAGCATACGCAACCCCGCCACCGACAACCTCCTCTGCGGTTTGGTACACTTCCGACATCAAAGTCGTGACGTCTTCAGGCGCCATCGCCGTGGCACCACCAACGGCCAAGGCAGTCATACCGGCGATAACCCAGCGCTTTTTAGACTTGTACATCTTTTTGTGTGTCTGCGGTTGTACACGCGCTTCGTCGGCCAACTTTTGTTGATAATCTTCTCGACTCATATCTTCATCCCCTCTATATAATCGATTTCATGATGAAAATTCACTTTTCCACCCTGCATCGCCAGTTTCTCAAAAAGATATGGTCGTTATGCCATCATTCGCCCCAAGATTTTATGAATAACTCGCGATTAAACACGTTAACCAACATTCCGATTAATCGTACTTTGTTCAATTTTAGTTGATAGTTATGAATAAAGCGCTTACAAAGTTTCGGGAATGACGGCAATAAAAAAAGATTCAAACCCGTAGGTCTGAATCTTTCATCGTTCTTACTGTAATGCAGCTTGCCAAAGTGGCATCATCTCATCAGCTGAGAAGGTTTGTGCCTTGCGGTAAGCACCTTCAGAAAGGGCTGCCCACAAACCAGTATCTGACAAAATCGCCGTTAAGCGATCCGCCATATCGCCATGCGCACCAGCTGGTACAACATAACCATTCATGCCGTCATCAACCAGTTCCTTCGTACCATACGTAATATCATAAGATACTACCGGTACACCGTAACTCATTGCCTCAACCAAGTTCATACCGAACCCTTCCGCAACTGATGTTTGGACAATCACTTGTGCCTCAGTGTATGCCTTGGCTAGCTTTTCACCAGTCACATAATCACCGAAGATAACATTTTGTTCAACATCCAATTGCTTAGCCAACGCCTTCAATTCATTCAAAATATCAGCATTAGATGGATAACCGTGGAATGCTAACGTTGCATCTGGAATTGACTTTACCACACGCGCCAAGGCACGAATTGCTTGATCTGGACGCTTCTCTGGTGAAAGACGACCGACATAAGCAATGCGGTGTGAAAGTCGTTCTGGCAACTTCACATGTTCAACAGCCAAGTGGGCATCATCCACAAATGTATCTGGCGCAACACGGAATGTCACACCTGGATAGCGCTTTTGCAAATCTTGTTGTTGCTCAACGGTTGGGACCAAGATAGCATCAAAATCCTTAACGCGACGTTCCAAAACGTTCAAGTAGGCATCGTAAAGCTTACCGCGCACTGGGTTCTTGATATCAGGTGTGTGAATGTCGTGCAAAACCGCAAACTTCTTCGCTGCAAATTGTACATCCGCCACCACGTGATCCAAACTACGACGATCTGACACCAAAGTAGAACCAGGATTTTCGTTTGTTAGCTCATTCAAGAAGAACAAGAACATTTGATCTTCCGTGTTAAAACGCCAATCGCGTCCCTTATAGTTCAACAACTTGTACATCGTTGGCAAAATATTGCCGTTAACATTCATGTGCATCACTTCAATCACCGGCACACCGTCTTGGTTCAAAAACTTTTGGACCGCAAGCGCACCATTTGGATGGAAGTAATCAACTGATGACTTAAAGCCACGCCAATCATAATTTTCACGGGCAGTCGTGTTACCAAATCGGTCGTAGTAGAGAATATCATTCACTAGCCCAACCGTTGCTGGCATGACATTGATACGAGCCAATTCACGACCTGCATGATTAATTGTTGAGTAATTTGGTCCGTGACCCTCAATGTGATACTCATCCAATGGAATTTGGTCTAACAAACGCAATGGTTGTTCCTTGCGTTCAACGGTCGTCGTTCCTTGGAAGTAGTCATACATATTAAGCACTTCGTCTTGGTTTAAGCCAATTGATGCTGCATCACGTGCCAAAAAGCGATTGTAATTACGCGTCACATATAGTGCCGGTTGTCCTTGGGCATTGAACAGCTTCACTCGCTTTACTTGTGAGTGCTCAGTCCCTGAATTAAATGTAAAAACATTTTCACTAATAAAATAATTCATTGTTCACACTCCTACTTTGCATCATGGGCATGTGCGGGCATGGCCGCCAACTTAGCCGGCCAAACACGCTCAGCATCATCCAACAAACTGCGCCATGCTTGCCATACATTTTCTTCTGAATAACGTTCTGAAGAATCATATGCGCCCGTTGAATATTGTTGTGCCAACTCAGGGTCGCGCAACACCTTCAACATCGCCTCAGCCATCGCTTGATAGTCTTCGTATGGGACAACGTTTCCGTTGACGCCATCTTCAACAATTTCGTTTGGCCCATAATTCACATCATATGAAAAGGCAATCAAACCGTGGGAAATAGCTTCCATGATGGCCAAGTTGAATCCTTCCATGCGTGACGTCAAACCATACATCATGGCATTGTTTTCAACGGCATCAATATCTGTCGTATAACCCTTCATCGTTACGACACCATCCAAGTTGTATTCGCGAATTGCTTCTTCAACCGCAGTACGTGCCTTGTAGTTATCAGTCGGATCCGCATAACCATACAAATCCAATGTTACTTGTGGGAATTCCTTGTGCACAATACCAACGGCACGTACCAAGTCATCCAAGTACTTTTCCCAAGCAATACGGGCAAAGGCGATAACCTTACCGAATTCACGTTGTGCAACTGGTACACGCGGCGCATTCAACAATTCATCAGGTACAACCCCGACCGGAATTGTGAAGAGCTTTGTCTTAGGTTGGAAACGCTCGTTCACATCATGCGTTTGCTTGTGTGTCGCTGAAACGACAGCATCGTATTCATTCAACGCGTTCATCGCAAACTCATAGTGGTTGTTCAAAATTGAATGCATTGGGTCTTGCGCATCCCCAGCGTGAGAATTGTGCAAGTGCATTGCGATGTAAGCTGGCTTACGCAAGCGCAAAAGTCCCCAATCACCCAAGTGTGAACGATCCAAGACAAACACATTTGGCTTCTCATCCTGCCAGAAGTCATCATTCAAACGGTCGAAGAAGTGCTTCGTCAATTCTTCAATCGTATCAAATTGCAACACGTGACCATTGTGTTCAATCAAACGCCAGCCTGACTTCACAAACTCACCAGCCATCGTATTCTTGTTGAACGTCTCAATAACGGTGCGTCCTTCAGGCGTTACCCAAGTTTCCGTCCCAATCTTGTTGTCAGGTGTGTACCATTGCAACAATGAGGCAAAACCTCGTGAGTCATAGTGGTCAACACGGAACAAGTTGTTGTAGCCATCAAACAATTCCGTTGAACGAACGCGACGATCAGCGGTCGCATCATAATTAACACGCGCTACCAATTGCCCATTTTGTGCATTTACCAAGTAACGGTTATTCTCTGGTTCATCAACCAACACGGTTCCTGGCACACCAAAATCAAGGTCCTCAGCATGCAACGTCTTCGGCGTTACAGCCATCGCCTCTTGGAAGTAATCAAACATGTTGATGAGTTGCTCATCCGGAATCCCAGCTGCATTCGCATTAATGTGAGCAATTGGATCCCAATCGCGCAAAACAACACGTGAATCTTCATGATGATTATTAAATAATTCAAAACGCTTTAGTTGCGCGTGCTCAATACCAGATTTCTGGTTTGGCATCGTCGCATTAACGAAGAAATTCATAGTACTGCCCTCTCATGAGCTTTATATTAGTAATTAAATATTATTATCCCTATTGTAACAGTTATCATCTTAAACAAACCGTATTATCTTGTTGCGTATTTTGTATGAAAAAAAGGCAACCTTTCAGTCGCCTTTCATCGTTTCTATGCATATTGTGCCCAAAGCTTTACCAATGCTTGGGTTCCCTCGTCGCCGAGATTCTTTTGTTCAACTAGCTTCGTGTACAAAGCCTCAGCTAAATCAGTAGCTGGCAAAGACAAGTCCATCTTAGCAGCTTCATCCAACGCGATACGCAAGTCCTTCAACAAGTGCTTTGCGTAGAAACCAGGTTCGAAATCACCTGCCAAGACACGTGGACCATAGTTATCCAATGACCAGTTTTGTGCGCCACCAGCAGCCAACGTTTCCATCACCTTGGCAACATCCAAATCAGCAGCCTTTGCGTAGACCATCATTTCTGACATACCTAGCATCGTGGCCGCAATCATAATTTGGTTAGCCATCTTCGTGTGTTGACCGCGACCAGCGACACCAAAGCGGTTCGCAGCCTTTGAAATAACATCAAAAATTGGTTGCAAGCTATCGTAGGCAGCTTGGTCACCACCAGCCATAATCGTCAACGTACCGTTCTTGGCACCAACATCACCACCAGAAACTGGGGCATCCAACACCTTAACCCCGTACTTCTCACCATCAGCAGCCAATTGTTCAGCCAAAGTTGGCGTTGACGTCGTCATATCAACGAAAATTTGACCAGCATGTGCACCAGCAAATAGTCCGTTGTCACCGTAGTATTGTTCTTCAACATCCTTAGGGTAACCAACCATCGTGATGACCAAGTCGGCTGCTTCTGCAATCGCCTTTGGACCATCTGCCCAGGTTGCACCGTTATCCAACACGGATTGGGCGTGGGCTTTTGTACGGTTGTACACAACCACGTCGTAATTTGCTTTCAACAAATTGTTGATGATGCCTCGGCCCATCACACCAGTTCCGATAAATCCAATCTTCATCTCGCGTTACCTCACTTCTATTCGTACTGTCTATTGTACACCGCCAGCAAAAAAGACCAAGAACTTATGCCCTTGGTCCAATTAATAGCTAATCTTGTTCAGCTTGTTCGTTACGCCAAGCTGTGAATTTTTTCATCTTCACCCGATTAATTTCATCACGGAGTTGGCCAACTTCATTGGGTGTCCCCATACCGTGCCAAATAAATACCGTGCAATCTAAATCAACAGGTTGCGGTGTATCCGTCAGTAAAATATCCGTGTGCTCGGTCAACAAATGATTAATCTGTACCTTGTAGCCTGGGAACATCTGCAATGACTGTGCCATAACTCGCTCAAGGCTTTGGTGTGCCCCAAAATCAATCGTTAAATTAACAATTGGCAAGCGATCATAAAAGTCCGCTGACATCATAATGACTGCCATCAAATCCGGCAACAAGAAGTTTTTGTAATCTGCCTCATTGTCGCCAGTTTCAATTGCAAAGCGCTCCAACACATCCTCAGAGAATTCGTAGGCCATTGGAAATTCTGGCGCCAACTGTTCACGGTCCATCATGTAATCAAAGTCGTCATCCCCGGTATATGGGAAAACAAGGTAACGCAACAACATTGGTTGCATTGAACGCGTCACCGCACGAATTGATTCTTGACGACCACGATTCTTAAACAAGCACAAGTATGCATCATGGAGTGCCTTTTCAAATAGACGCCAGTGCGCAATTGATTCTTCACTCGCATCTTCAAATTCCGTTTCATGCGGGAAAATTGATAGCGTATGAAGCACCAAAATGATAAAGCGAGCCTCTGCCTGAACTTGTTCTTCCGTGATATCTGGCAACTTACGCAACTCTGCGCTCAAAGCCGAAATAATACGTTGGCTACTTGAAGAAAGTTGCTCAGTTGGCTTCAAAAAGCGATCCGCCAAGGCTGCATCCACATAGTGACGCCCTTTTAGTCGTAACCACCAAATCGCATACAAATGACGCAAACTAACAACTTGCGTCTCGCGTAAGTATGGACATTCCGGCTCGATCAACTGCTTAATCGATTCACGAGATTGTTCACTTACTTCTTCAGGGAACGGCGATTCACGCCGACCATTGTAATAAGACAATAGTTGCAACTTAAACAAACGAATATGCGCTTCGTTCCCAACCAATTGATAATCCTTAGAAATTTCAATTCCTTCACGAGCAAGTTCTTCAATAACTGCCGCACGTTCCTTGTACATCTTTGGCACTGAGACATCAACCTTAAATGCGAAATCTTCCCAAGATGTAATGCGTTCATGGAACAGGTCATTAATCATCTGCCCACGAATTGAAATTTGTAGGTAGTGCAATCCCAACGCTTCCCAATCCAACAATTGAATTGGTAGCTTGAAGATGACATCTGATCCATCTTCAATCACAATGCTATCGGGAACCCCTGTGAGAATCTCGATATCAACCACTAATTGCTCGACCGTTGTCGTCACCAAATAACGTGACAAATCTAAATCTGTCATAATTTGTGTAATTGGCGCTTCCCCGTTCTCCTTAAGGTAGCGAAACATCTTCAACTTATTACGGTCTTGCTTTTCATGCATCCATTTCATTTTACTCACCACAACCCACATTAACCAAACGTTCTCTCAATGAGAAGATACTAACATTTATACTAAATTTCTGCCTTATTTAAATCCTGACAAGTCATTAAATATCGTATAAAAATCGGACAGCTATCCAATTAAGTTGTGATTTACTGTACAATTAAGAGGACTGAAAAAACGAGTTTTCTTGGGGGTTACATGCTATTTATTGCACTTTTGGCAGTTGTTCTGCCATTGATTTTGTTGGCGGTTTTCAATATGCCAGCTATGAAAGGAATGGCTATCAGTGCCGCGGTCGTTTCACTGGCCGGATGGTTCTTCTGGCACATTCCAACTAACGTCATGTTGGCATCAATTTTGCAAGGGATTCACAAAACATTTCCAATTCTATGGATTTTGTTTGGGGCATTGATGGTCTTGCACGTCTTGCGTCACACCGGTGCTATTACACGAATCAACGCTGGTTTCGAATCATTGTCAGCTGACATGCGTATTCTGGCCGTTTTGATTGCCTACCTATTCGGTGGTTTGATCGAAGGTGTTTCTGGATTTGGAACACCAGCTATGGTTACGGCGCCATTGTTGATTGCGTTAGGTTTCACACCAATGGCCGCCGTAACGTTGGCCTTGGTCGCTGATTCAACTTCAGCCGCTTATGGTGCTGTGGGAACACCACTAACGGTTGGATTGAGTAACGTGGCGCCATCAAACGCGACTGATTTCATGAATGAAATTGCACGTTCAATGACCACGATTGATTTGTTCGGTGGAACGTTCATGCCACTTATGTTGGTTATTCTGTTAGTCACATTCTTCAATCGTGGCAAAAAATCAGCCCGTGACTGGTTGGAGATGACACCGTGGGCTTTGTTCATCGGTATCGCCTACAACGGTTTCGCTTGGGTGTATGCACACCTCATCGGCTATGAATTCGTGTCAATTTTGACACCACTAACATTGCTAATTATTGCGGTTATCACGCTTAAGACGCGTTTCTTGTTACCAAAGACAGCGTTCACGAACCCTTGGAAGGGTGCGAACTTCGCTGGCGATGGTGTCCAAAACGACGAAGAAGTTAATCAACACGCATCAGGAAATATGTCATTGTTGACAGCCTGGTCACCTTACCTCATCGTTGTGGTGCTCTTATTGCTTTCACGAACGATCGTCTGGTTGAAGGATTTCATGAACCACGCCATTGATTTGGGTTGGGTAAACATTCTTGGTATCAAGGGTATCAGCTCAGATTGGCCAGTTTTGTATTCACCAGGATTCATCCTAACGTTAGCTGCTTTAATCGCTTTGATTGTCCAAGCCCGTACAATTAAGCCATTCTTGCCAGCTGCAAAGACTGTGTCTGCCTCAATGGTCAGCACAGGAATCACCTTGATGGTGACGTTGATTATGGTGCAAGTCTTCTCTAACTCAGGGATGAACACCATCGACATGCCATCAATGCCAACTTACATCGCCAAGACTGTGTCTGAACACATGGCTGGCGTTTGGGTATTCGTTGCCCCATTCTTGGGTGAACTTGGTGCCTTCATTACTGGAAGTGCCACAGTTTCAACGTTGACGTTCTCACCTATCCAAGCTGACGTTGCCGCAACTGCTCACTTGTCAGCGCCAATCATCTTAGCCTTGCAAGTCATCGGTGCCGCTGCTGGTAACATGATTTGTGTTCACAACATCGTCGCTGCCAGTGCCGTTGTTGGTTTGGCTGGTAAGGAAGGCGCAATCTTGCGTAAGACAGCCATCCCGGCCGTCGTTTACGGTCTATTGATCGGAATCGCCGGTGCTGTGATGCTAGTATTCTAATTATCATTCAAAGTCCGTTGCATTTGCAGCGGGCTTTTTTATGTTACCAAAATAAAAAAGCAACAATGAATCAGTTGATTCATCGTTGCTCTATGCTCTGCTTTTTATGGCAAATCGTTTCCGGCTGCAAAGTAGATGTCGTACCATTCTTGGTTCGTCAACGTTACCTTATCGCCGTTCATCATCTCGTCCAAACGGTTCACGTTCATTGAACCCAAAATAACTTGCATCTTAGCTGGGTGGTGCAAAATGAAGGCCACGGCAATCGTGTTCTTCGTTACACCATACTTGTCAGCCAATTCTTGCAACTTTGCGTTCAATACTGGGAACTTATCGTTGTCGATAAATGGTCCCTCAAAGAAGCCGTATTGGAATGGTGACCATGCTTGAATCGTCATGTTCTTCAAGCGTGAGTAGGCCAAGATACCGCCGTCGTGGTCAAATGAACGCTCATCTGACATGTTCACGTGAATGTCTGAGTCGATCATTCCCGTGTGCATGATACCGAATTGCAATTGGTTGGCAACCAACTTTTGCTTCAATGAAGCTTGGACCAACTCAACTTGCCATGGGTTCATGTTTGATGTTCCGAAGTGCTTAACCTTACCAGATGCTTGCAACTCATCAAAAGCTTCAGCAACTTGCTCAGGGTCCATCAACGTATCTGGACGGTGCAACAAGAAGACATCCAAGTAATCCGTTTGAAGACGCTTCAATTCTTCGTCAACGGCTGAGATCAAGTGTGACTTTGAGAAGTCATAACGAGGTCCCTTCCAGCCGTCACCTGAAATTTGGCCATCTTCAAGGATGATGCCACCCTTTGATTGCAAGAAGATGTCCTCACGGTTTACACCGGCATCCTTCAACGCTTGCCCCAAAACAACTGAACTCTTACCTGCGGCGTAAATGTCAGCTGTGTCGAAGAAGTTCACATCCTTTTCCAAAGCCTTCTCAACCAAAGCTTGTGCTTCAGCAGCAGACTTATCAGCAATACGCATTACCCCCAAGGCAACGTCAGGAACAATTAGTCCTGAGCCACCCAAATCAATTTTTGCCATTGATACTCACCTCCATGTGTATGCCCCCAGTCTACTCTTCTTCTTTAAAAAAGACCATGAACATCTGGTGAATATTCATCTCGAATTAATCCGCGAAGATAACTTCTCCATCTTCAAAGGCAGCAATGCGGGCCAATGATTCAACGCGTACATCACGTTCGTCCAACAAAGCACGTCCCTTTTGGAACGTCTTTTCAATCACGATGCCGACCCCGACAACTTCAGCATCAGCCGCTTCAGCAATTTGCATCATGCCCTCAACCGCTTGACCATTTGCCAAGAAATCATCAATCAACAACAAACGTTCGCCTGGTTGAATGAAGCGCTTATCAACAATAACGTGGTTTGTTTCTTGCTTGGTAAATGAGTACACATCCGCCGTGTAATGGTCCTCGGACAACGTGAGTGACTTCTTCTTACGCGCAAACACCATTGGTACGTTCAATGCTAATGCTGTAAAGACAGCCGGCGCAATCCCTGATGACTCAACTGTCAGCACCTTATCTACCTTGGCATCCGCGAACAAACGGGCGAATTCATCCCCCATCGCCTTCATCAAAGCCGGATCAACTTGGTGATTTAAGAAGTTATCAACCTTCAACACTTCCGTACCAATCACGCGTCCGTCTTGCTTAATTCGTTCCTCTAGCAACTTCATCATTCATCCCCTGTTTCTTTTTCGCGTCCTGGCAAAACGATGTTTAAGAACACCGCTAATACTGACGTTACAACCACTGCATTTTCGATAACCAATCGAACCAACTCTGGTAAGTGTTGGAAAATTTGTGGGTAAACCGTTACCCCGATACCAGCCCCAATTGAGATGGCGGCAATCATCAAATTACGCTCCTTGGCAAAGTCCACCTTGCGCAAGATTGTCGTTCCTTGTACACCAATCGTACCGAACAAAATCACCATCGCACCGCCCAACACTGAGGTTGGGATAATCGTTGCTAAAGCACCAAACTTTGGCAATAACCCAATCAACAACAGAATCCCAGCAGCGTAGTAAATTGGCGCCTTCGATTTCACACCAGACAAGCGCACAACCCCAACGTTTTGTGAGAATGTTGAGTATGGGAACGTGTTGAACAACCCTGATAACATCACGGCCAAACCTTCAGCACGATATCCCTTTGCCATATCATTATTCGTTAACTTGCGACCTGTTAGGTCAGCCAAGGCGAAGTACACACCAGTCGATTCAATCATCGACGTCAATGCAATTATAATCATTGTGACAATGGCCGATGAGTGGAAAGTTGGCGTTCCCAAGAAAAATGGCGTTGGCAAATGGAACCAAGATGCTTGTGTAACCGGCGCCAACGAAACCATACCAAGCAGACCCGCAAACATTGTTCCTAGAATAATCCCAAGCAAAATCGAAATTGCTTTCGTAAAGCCCTTCGCTAGCAAGCTGACCAAAATAATGACAGCCATGGTAAACACACCAACTGACAAATTAGCTGCGCTTCCAAATGACTTTGCTGCGACATCACCACCACCCAGGTTTTGAATGCCAACCGGAATCAACGCGAACCCAATAACTGTAATCAGTGATCCAGTCACAACTGGTGGGAAGTATTCACGCAAACGCGCAAATAAGCCGGCAATCAAGAACACAAAAAGCCCTGCTGAAATCGTTGCACCGTACATGGCACCAATGCCCAACGTACTACCGATATTAATCAATGGCGTCACTGACTGAATAGCTGATCCCAATACAACTGGCATCGCAATACCGGTGAGGCGTGTGCTCTTAAGTTGCAGCAACGTTCCGATACCCGTCATGAAAATATCAGCTGAAATCAGATACGCCATTTGCTGTGGCGAGAAATGTAAAGCCGTTCCAATCAACAATGGCACCAAAATACCACCTGAATACATCGCTAAGACGTGTTGCAAACCCAAAACAGCTTCTTGCAGCTTCGACGTCTTTGATTTCGTTGTAACCCCAACTTCCGTAACGGCTTCCATGATAAACAAACCCCTCCATCTCTTCTGTGTAACCACTACCCCAA
>ERZ773269.2421-NODE-2421-length-14360-cov-2.429151_pt1 | contig 14360 bp, 7 predicted proteins | sample MGYA00511958_ERZ773269 | MGnify/ENA primary metagenome ERZ773269 (study PRJEB29015, sample SAMEA2737761) | human gut metagenome | biome: human gut; feature: human-associated habitat; material: faeces | place: China | collected 2012 ... | reverse complement strand
GGACTATCAAAGCTGGAATTTATAATGAAGCAGCAACAAAGGGCGAGTTACAGAATTTATCTTTTAAGATATATGGACCAAAAGAGTTAATAGGCGAGACTATAAAGATAAAATGTTGTCCTGAAGAGTATGTAAATGGAGCATATTCAAATGATATTTATGAAGAAAAAGAATATACATTTGAAAGGGCAAAAGATGGAAGTGCAGTGCTTAATTATTCACTTTCATTTAACTCAACAAATGATTCATATGATTTATTGTTTGGCTTAGGTTTACTTGATTTTAAAAATGCAACTAATAAAACTCTTACATTCTCAGATGCTAACATTAATACTGTATATGGAATTACAGATTTAAAGGCAACAGGTACAAATGTTGCAAGTGATGATGCTAAGGGCGATTTATTTATATCATGGTCATCTAATGTACCTGACAAAATGGCAGGTTCCTATAAATATCAGGTAGAAATTGATGGGGTACTTTATAAATATTCAGGGACTGAGGACTTGTTCCCTGGAACTGTAAACAACATAACAGCATCAGGATATTCAGTTGGTGAACATAAGGTTGTTGTAAAGAGTATTTACGATGGCACAGTTACGAGCTCAAAAGAAACAACAGCCATCATTTCAAATACAAAAAAACCTGATTTAGTTGTAACAGGAATGAGCATTCCAAAAGTGACACATTATATTGGTGAAAACTTACAGCTTAGTGTAACAATAAAAAATATTGGTAATGCAGTTGCAAAACCTGTAGCAGGAAAGAATCTTATTGTAAGACTATATGAAGATAGCAATAACGGTAAAGATTTAGGTTATAAAATATGTTACGCTAATACAACTGAGGCAGAGCAGGGAACTAGTCCTGGATATTTGGAACCGGGCGAAGAGTATACAGTTGTTTTTGATGTTAAAATTGATGAAAATCAGGATGGCTCAAATATATATAAATACAGAGCATTTGTAGATGCAGACAGAATTATAGATGAGGGAGATGATGAGGATAATAACGAATATTCTAAGTCATACAAATTCTATGATTCATTAAAAGAAGTAACTTTCAATTTAGAAGATGGAAATTTATATGCAACATGGCCTGCATCTGATGATGTTAAGAAATACATCGTTGAGTATACTGTTGGTGATGAAACAAAAACAATGACAGTTACTGATAACAAGTGTAGTTTAGGTGATTTTGAACAGTTCACTGAAGGAACAACAGTAACAGTAACAACTGTAGGAAAAGATGATGATGAACATGTTCATGCTAAGGGAAGCCTAAAGCCAGATTTGATAATTTCATCAGTATCAACTCCAAGTAATGCCTATGGAGTAGGGGATGTTATTCCGATTACAGTAACTATGAAGAATGTTGGCTTAGGGGTTGCAAAACCTAACGGAAACAATAACATGACTGTAAAGCCAACTAAGGATGGAAAAATAATTGAGTCAAATATTGTTAATCCTACATATAGAACAATGGGGAACGACAACCTTGAACAAAAGTTAAATGTGGGAGCTGAGTTTACCCCAACAGTTACATTTAATTACACTGTTCAGGAAAGTGATTTAAAAGAAGGAACAATTCATATAGGTGGATACGCTGACGCAGATTATGTAGTTGATGAAAGTGATGAGAACAACAACTGCACAGAAGTCGCAATTAAGATAATTTCAAAAGGAGCAGTTACATTAGACAGTAATAATGGTGACGGACCAGTCAAGGCAACATGGAAACAGTCAACAGATGAAAATGTTGACTCATACCAGATTCAGTACGTTGTTGATGGAAACATAATTAAGAAAACTATTAGCAAAGATGAAGTAGACAGTGATGGTAATTATGTTTATACATTTGGAGATAATGAAGGCCTTGACAATCAGTCCCAAGTAAAAGTGTTAGTTAAATTTTCAGGAGATGAAAACTATTATAATTATGCAAGTACAACAGCTATGGTTGATTTGATAGTCAGCACTGTAAAGGGACCAAATGAAAACAACGAGAAAGTAAAAGTTGATGTAAACTTTGATTTAGTAGCAACAGTTAAAAATATCGGTACAGCAAAGGTATCAGCTACAACAGATACTCAGGAAAATTATGGCAAAAAAATTTATGTGACACTTTGTAGACAGGAAGGTGTAGAGCAGGTAGTGTCAGATGGTTATTATTTAGGCTTGAATGTTGGAAAAACAGCTAGTATCAGATTAAAAAATGTGTGTGCAAAAGAAACTGGAACAAAGAAGCTGATTATTAATGTAGATGATGCTGGATGGGATACAGAAGAAGGCAAAGATGTTGGATACATTCAGGAGTCTAATGAAAATAATAACAGTTACGAATATACTGTCAATGCAGTAATTGAACAAAATCCAATGGATTGGACAACTTTAAAAGAAACAGTGGGAAGCAATACACCATATCAATTTAAAGTGGCACAGGGATCAAAGGCTGCCAGAATAGAATACAAGGTAGTAGATACAAACAATAGAACATTGGATTACAAAAATATCATTACAAAAGATATTGGATATAATGCTAGCTATATGTCAATTGGTTTCAATCCAAACTACACTGTAATGACAGAAGTTAAGAATGATTCAACAGGACATATTATTAGTACAGTTCCATATTGGGCAGCAATAACAAAAAATCAGGTTGAGTCTAACATTAATGACCTGGATAACTGTACAATAATGGATGTTGAAGGTTGGGACATTGACGGTATTGGTGTAGATGGAAATGCTGTTCAAAAACCTAAAAAACCAGGAACACACTTTAACAGAGACGGAAACGGCTTCAACATGAACGTTGATGACTTTGATTTAAATGCATACTACTTATTGAAGTTATATAACAAAAATGGTGATTATGTAGTAGTTGCATTCAGAGTTACAGATGAAAATGGTGATATTGGAGACTGGACACAAATTCAGGGAAATAATATGGATAATTCAGCAATTCCTGTTTATTACCACACAGCTCATCGCGAAGTAAAGAGTTCAATTTATTACGATAAGCATGATATTAAATTAAGTAATATTGCAGCTTACAACGGAAATCATATTTCTGTAGATTTGGATACACAGAACAAGATTAATCCAAATGCTAACAGAGTTTTAATTACAAGAGGTTTGTTAGACAGTAGCGGTGATATGATTATTCCTTCAGTAGATGGAAAATATGTTGAGGAAGGAACAGAAACAGGTTCTTATTATGCATGTACAGGTGATTTGTTAAATACAAATTCAGTAGATTATTATAAGAGTGAGAGCAATTATGTTTCTTTAAGTGGATATGGAATTAATGGAAACAATAAGATTCAGATTATGCTACCTAATATGTTAGCGCAGATACCTGTTCATAGTGCTTTAGGTGGAAAAAAAGATAATGAATATTATTACATGAAAGTATATTGGGATGAGCAAAATTATCCGGGACAATATGTTTCTATTCCAATAAAGATTAAAGCAGATATACCTGAGATTGAAAAGGTTAATGGTTTAGTTGCTACAAACAGAGGTAGTTCGTTATCAATCTCCTGGGTTAATTCAACACAGCAGGAAGCTGATGGATATTTATATGATGTTTACATTGATGGTGAATTAAAGGCTCAAGATGTACGGGCAGGTTCATATAGCTTCTTAGGATATAATGAAATCGGTTCTACACATACCATTAAAGTAGTGGCAAAATGGTGTGAACAGACAACAGAAGATTCGGTAAAATACACTATTATTGAGCCGGAAAAAGAACCGGAGGAAATAGTACCGGGTGAAGTACCTACATATCCTGATGACAATGATAACAGATGGATATTAATTTCAGGCCAGCATATATTACCTGTTTCAGAAGAAGGTTCACTTGGAAAAACAAATGCAAAAATTTACTATTATACTGATGAAGACATTAATGGAATAACAGGTTACAATGACAGTTATATTTCATTAAACGGTAGTTCAAAATATTTTACAGGAACAACAACTAAGATTTTTGTACAAAGAGGTAATAGTACATCGTTAGTTTCGAAATCAGTATATGATAGTTACTATGAAGGACAGACATTAATGAATTCTTCAACAATGTTTGAATTACCGAAGGGATTTACAAAAGGCACAACTTACTACTATGTAGTTCGTGTTTGTGGAAATGATGGAAATACATATAAGGATTTCTACTTTAAGATAATTCCAACAGATGATTCAATTGATTCAGGTGTTAATCATACAGGAAAATGGAGAGAGATTAGTGGTGAATCACAATTGTCTGTAAAGATGGGCTCAGGCTTGAAACTTAAAGGTACAATCAGCTTTTTAGATTATCCTGCATTCAATGAAGGTTCTTCTATAACAGAAAAAGGAGGAACAACATCTATTGGAACAAATACATATAATGCAGTTGGTTACAATGGACACTACTTATCCATAATCGGTGATACAAATTATTATGTAGCAGGTAACACAAAAGTCTATGTTTCAGAAGGAAGCGATTCTGTTTTATATGCAGAAAATGCAAATGATTTGACTTTTACAGAGAAAAAAGTAAGTGACCAGTCTTATTCAGGTCAGATAATCTCTGAAACAGAAGAACTGTTTAGTGTTGTCTATGCAACAACATATTATTTGTTGAAAGTTCAAAGTGGAGACAAAGTCACATACATACCTTTTGAAGTAAAAGTCAACACAGGAAATGTAGAAGTTCTTGGCTTCCAGATGAACACAAATAAGAATGCCGGTGGAGTAGCTGAATACAATCCATCATTTAGAGTTGTTTCAAAAACAAGTAATGTAATGAAAATCAATAACAGACTGTATGAAGTTAAGAAAATGGGTACAGTTTATGCAATTGATGATGGAAATACAGACATAAAATCTAATATGAATTTGGATGCAGTTTCATCTAATGCAAATGTATCAAAATATGAAACAACAGATAGAGGCAAATTGGCAGGCTACACGACTTCTGCTAAGGACAATGATTACTATACATACTATGCGTTAACATTTAAGTATACTAATTACAAATATGCTTCATTGGAACAGAATTGGGCATTTAGAGCATATGCAGTATTAGATATGGGTGATGGTACAGAAAAAGTTGTATATGGTAAAAATATTTACACAACAAATATGTATGACATTGCACAGAATTTATATAAAAATCAGAAAATGGGAACAAAAGAATCTCATGATTACCTATATGATAATGTTCTAAATATTGTTGATATGTATAACAATATGGGACAAATTGCAAATGCAATGTTTAAGGCAATGGGAGTCACATCAACATCTGACAGCAGATATGAGACAGTGACAAAAATGACACAGGACTTACACAATTATTGCAAATGCTTATGGGGAATATCATATGATACAAGAGGTAAGTTTAGAAGCTCCCAGGTAGAAGATGAATTACTGAAATTACTTAACGGAGTGAAAAACAATGACAAGAACTATGATAGTGTTTATGATTGGATTTACAATGAAACATCCAAGTATGGAAAGAAAAATGGAACGAAATACAAAGGATGTTATAGGCTTGTAGATTATTCATGGGATAATAGCATTGATAAAGATTTTTATAAACAGTAATACTACATACAATTAATAGGAGGGTATTTAAGTGAGTCGCACAAAAAAATATGAAAAACCTATAATTGAAGTTACACGTTTTGACATAAATCAAAATATTATGGATGGCTGGGATGGTGACATTACCACAGTGGCTGATATTTCACAACCTGATGGTGGACCAACCACTCCCATAATAGATTTGGATTAGGAAAGGGGCAGATGTTATGAGAAAAGAATATAAAAAGATTATATCTACAGTGTGTGTTGTAACTTTAGTTGTAGGCTCCTTAACATTTACTAATAAACAAAATGTAGAAGCTGTGGGCAAAACCACAGCAGCTACATTTAATAAATCGTTGAATCAAGGGATAAGCCTTTTAGCAGACGATACAGAAAATGGAACTTACACAGTGAAAGTTACATCCACATTGAACGGTGTGGAGTCAGAAGGTTCAGTATCTGACGCGGTAGAAGTTGTTTCAGTTTTAACTACAGATAATTCAGCAGTTGAAGGTTTCCAAATTAAAACAAATGGGGCTGATTCAAATATTGCTTTTAGAACTGTTTGTAAGGGACTAAACGTAGGAAGCGCTATTACAGCAAGTGATGGTAACACATATACTGTTAAACAATTTGGAATAATATATGCCCTGGATCCGAACCAAAGTGGCTATAGAAAAAATGATGCTTTAAACACAGCATATACAATTTTAAATCCAGATGTAGTTACAGGACAACAGTATTCTTACGAAGGAAAAATGCAGTATGCCGGTAGTAATGTTACTTATGGCTTTTTAGCAAGTGATGGGGCAGTAATTAATAATTGGGATACTACTGATACAGAAAATACATATTATGTTGTAACAATGAATGGAATTAATCCACAGATTACAAATTCCATTTTTGTTAGGTCATTTATAATAGCAACAGACACCGCAGGAAATGATACAATCATTTACGGAAAGAAAACTGCTGTTATGTCGGTTGCAGAAGTAGCAGATTATTTATACCGCAACAGTAAAGCACAAAACTATTCAGGACATAAATATTTGTTTGAAAATATTTTAAGCAAGGTTGCTACAACTAATCCATATTTTAGAAACACAACACTTCCGTATGGCTGGGACAATAACTTGTTTACACCATCAAGCCCAACATATACTGTTACAGACGGAACGTTGGAAAATTAGAACAGGAGGTTAATATGTGTAAGGCAATAGATGCTGTTAATAAATATTATCAATAATTTAATTTCTTAAACTGTTAATATTTATAGAGAGCTCTTGAATTATTAATATTTATGTAGATTTCTTGAATTATTAGCATCTATAGTGGTTGACATTCTTAAATTAATTGACTAAAATAACAAATGTATAAAATTTAATGAACAAAGACTTTGATAGAGACAGTAGTTTATCAGTGAACGTTTTAGAGAGCTTGACGTTGGTGGGAGTCGGGTATTAGTAGCAGATATATGAAAATCACTCTGGAGTTGCAGCCCGAAATGTTTTTTGACTTTTGTAGTTTATATTAATGTAGGCGCTGACGGTTTCTCCCGTTACAGAGAACACATATAAAGGGAATTCCCGAGTATGCTGTTAAAGGTGGTATAACGAAAATTCAGGCTTTCGTCCTTAACAGGGCGGAAGCCTTTTTTACGTATGGGCATGAGCCTTGCTCAGACACATAAAAATATAAATTTGTGCTTGCACAAGAATTTATATTTTTATGTGTTTGAATAAGGCGAAGCCGGCGACGAAATAGACCAAAGGTCTATGAGTAGACAAGGCTCATGCCCATACGTAGTGAGCAAATGATTAAACACTTAAATAGATAGCAATACTATATAAAAATGAAAGGAGTACAGAATGTACAAGAAAGTTTCAACTAATCTCAATTTTGTTGAGAGAGAAAAGCAGACAGAAAAGTTTTGGAAAGACAATGACATTTTTAAGAAAAGTATGGACAGTCGTAAGGAAGGAGAAACATATACATTTTATGATGGACCTCCAACAGCCAACGGTAAGCCACATATTGGACACGTTTTAACTCGTGTTATAAAAGATATGATTCCACGTTACCAGACAATGAAGGGCCATATGGTTCCAAGAAAAGCAGGTTGGGATACTCATGGACTTCCTGTTGAATTAGAAGTAGAAAAGATGCTTGGTTTAGATGGAAAAGACCAGATTGAAGAATACGGTCTTGTGCCTTTTATTGACAAATGTAAGGAAAGTGTTTGGAAATACAAAGGTATGTGGGAAGATTTCTCAGGTACTGTAGGTTTCTGGGCTGACATGGATAATCCTTATGTAACATACGATAACAACTATATTGAGTCAGAATGGTGGGCTTTAAAAACTATTTGGGATAAAGGCTTATTATACAAAGGCTTCAAAATCGTTCCTTATTGCCCACGTTGTGGAACACCTCTTTCATCACAGGAAGTAGCTCAGGGTTACAAGGATGTAAAAGAACGTTCAGCAATCGTTAGATTCAAGGCGAAAGACGAGGATGCATATATTTTAGCATGGACAACAACACCTTGGACATTACCTTCAAACGTTGCTCTTTGTGTAAACCCGAATGAAGATTACGCAAAGGTAAAAGCAGCAGACGGCTATGTATATTACATGGCAGTTGCTTTATTAGATACAGTTTTAGGTAGCCTTGGAAATGAAGAAGAAGGTGTTAAACCATACGAAATTCTTGAAACATCCAAAGGTAAAGAACTTGAAGGCAAAGAATCCGAGCCATTATATGAATGTGCTCATGAAAAAGCTGAAAAGCAGCACAAGAAAGGTTTCTTCATTACATGTGATACTTATGTAACTCTTACAGATGGTACAGGTGTTGTTCATATCGCACCTGCATTCGGTGAAGACGATGCTAATGTTGGCCGTAACTATGACCTTCCATTTGTTCAGCTTGTTACTGAAAAAGGTGAAATGTCAGAAGAAACACCATTTGCCGGCTTATTTGTAAAGAAGGCAGATCCTGAAGTATTAAAAGATTTAGATGCAAGAGGTTTATTATTTGACGCACCTAAATTTGAACATAGTTATCCACATTGCTGGAGATGTGATACACCACTTATTTACTATGCACGTGAATCATGGTTTATTAAGATGACAGCAGTTAAGGATGATTTAATTAAAAATAACAACACAATTAACTGGATTCCTGAAAGTATCGGTAAGGGACGTTTCGGAAACTGGATTGAAAATGTTCAGGACTGGGGCGTAAGCCGTAACCGTTATTGGGGAACACCACTTAACATTTGGCAGTGTGATTGTGGTTGCATGCAGTCAATTGGCAGTCGTCAGGAACTTTTTGAAAAGTCAGGTGACGAAAAAGCTAAGACTGTTGAATTCCACAGACCTTACATTGATGAAATTACAATGCCATGTCCTGAATGTGGTGGCACAATGAAGAGAGTTCCGGAAGTTATTGACTGTTGGTTTGATAGTGGAGCAATGCCTTTTGCACAGCACCATTATCCATTTGAAAATAAAGATTTATTTGAACAGCAGTTCCCTGCAGACTTTATTTCAGAAGCTGTTGACCAGACTCGTGGCTGGTTCTACACATTACTTGCAGAATCAACATTGTTATTTAACAAGGCTCCATACAAGAACGTAATCGTTTTAGGTCACGTTCAGGATGAAAACGGACAGAAGATGAGTAAGTCAAAGGGTAATGCAGTTGATCCATTTGAAGCACTTGATAAATACGGTGCAGATGCAATCAGATGGTACTTCTACATTAACTCAGCTCCATGGCTTCCAAACAGATTCCATGGCAAGGCAGTAGAAGAAGGACAGCGTAAGTTCATGGGTACACTTTGGAACACTTATGCGTTCTATGTACTTTATGCAGAAATCGATCAGTTTGATCCAACTAAGTACACACTTGATTATGATAAATTATCAGTAATGGATAAGTGGTTATTATCAAAGATGAATTCTATGGTTAAGGCTGTAGATGACAACCTTGGAAACTACAGAATTCCTGAAGCTGCAAGAGCGTTAGATGAATTTGTTGATGAAATGTCAAACTGGTATGTAAGACGTTCAAGAGAAAGATTCTGGGCAAAAGACATGCCACAGGATAAGATTAATGCTTACATGACACTTTATACAGCACTTGTTACTGTATCAAAGGCAGCAGCACCTATGATTCCATTTATGACTGAAGACATTTACCAGAATTTAGTTAGAAGTGTGGATTCAAGTGCAAAAGAATCAATTCACCTTTGTGACTTCCCAGAAGTTAATGAAGCTCAGATTGATAAAGAATTAGAAGAAAATATAAAAGAATTTCCAGGGTTAAACTGTAAATTACAGTATGCAAAAGCATATATTAATAATCGAATTTTTGTATGCGGAAAATTACAAGGGGCTCCTAGAAAGTACCTAAAAAATTGGTTCCTATCTGTAATGACAGCAAAAAGGAATCACTTTTGGGATATTCAGTTTGAAAATTATTTTGATGTAGCAAATCTATACCTTAATGATAAGGAAAATACAACCAAACTTTTATATAACTTGGAAAAAGGATTTAGTTATTATGAAAAACTTTCAAAGCAATTGAAACAGAAATTTAGTGTAAATAACTATTCTAAATCAATATTATACTTTTTGATAAAAAAAGAGTACACAAAGTCATTAAATATAATAGAAGAAGCTTTATTAAACTTGAAAGATAATTCTTATGTTAACTACCATATTTTTTTTCGTGAAAAATATATTAAGTATAAAATAATAAATTTAATGCTATCAAAAGATTTATCTATAACATTAGATAAGTGTATGGAAGAATATGAACATTTGTTATCACTGACAGGACACATAAAAAATAATTATGAATGGATTTTTTTACAGGCTAAATACGCTTATTTTTTAAATAACGATTCAAATTTCAGTAAGTTTTTTGAAAAATATTATAAAGCTATAAGTATACAGGAAAGGATTGGAAAATCAAAAGAATATTTTATGCTAGAAGAACTTGCTGTAAAATATAGATCTAAACAATCTATATGTGAATTTGTTAATGAAAGAGCAACAGATTTATCAGATATAAATTATATTCTTAAAATGGATTATAATTCATTTATCATATTTGAAAATGAATATAAAACTGCTGCTCCTGTTGCTGATTTAAATGAAAAGGGTGGATATTATTTATAATTATACTTTCCCTAAGATAATTTCTTCTAACCGGATCAAGTTTCCATTACTGTCTAAAACAAGGTCTTTTTTAATATTTCGCATATGGGACCATATTATGTTGTTTTCTAATGATGGAAAATAATCCACAAAATAAACAATAGGTATATTTACATTCATAAATGTATACGGCAATTCGTCATAAAGCTGAATCATAGAAGAATAATGAACCAAATTTTGAGGATATGAATGAATGTCACAAATGTCAAAAGGTGTATTTTGTGCTAAAAATGTTGCATACCATTCATATTCTCTAAGAGAGGAAAGATTAACAAAATAATATAGTGGTTCCAAAACAATTTGTTTCTTAATATAGTTCAAAGAATAAAAGATGGTATCACCAATACTTGGTTGAATATTTTGGTAATTTTTCGCCCAAAACATAGATGTAGAATCGTTTCTTAAATAAGAGAAGCTAGTACTCTTTCCGTTTTTCACAGAGCTGCTACCACGGTGATAAGCAATTGAAGATGCCACTACCCAATTTTCCAATCCAAGTTTACTTATTTTGATACCAATATCACAATCGCTGCAACAATAGGGCATATCTAAATCCATACCGCCAACTTTTTGGTAAGTTTCTTTTCTAAGCATAAGAGTAGCACTTGTGGTTGAAGTTACTTTATAATCCTTCTGAACTAGAGGGTGCGTATATTTTTGCCCCCTAAAAGGATGTAAAATACGATATTGAGAGTATTCTATACCAAAATCAATAATTCGATTATTAATTGGATTTATTAGTTTAGAACTTACAGAGCCAATATGACCATCTGATAGTAATTTGTTAAGTAATGGTGTATACCAATCTTGGTAACTGAAAATATCTTGATCACATAAAGTAATAATTTCGCCATGTGAAGCATTTACACCTCTATTAACTGTTTCAGAATATAGTAAAGATTTTTCAAATTTTAAGTATGTAAACCTATTGGACAATTCAATATTCAATTCATTAACATCATCATTATTTCCTACAATTATAATTTCTACGTCTTCAGGAACAATCCTATTCAAAAGTTCAGTTGTATACAACAACATTTGCTTATTTCGGTGGTATGGCATAATAATGCTTTGGGTTGTTTTTTTCAAAATGACTTTCCTCCTTTACACGTTTTGCAGATATTCTTCTGCCGCAATAATGTCTTGCTGGGTATTAATATTAAAATTTTTATCTGCAACGGGATAAATTTTACAAATTAATCCCATATTAACTGCTAATTGAATCCAGTCTCCCATTTCGTATTCGTTTCGTGTTTTATTAGGGTGCAGTTCAGCCAGAATGGGAAGCATAGTTTGTTTCATCAAGCAACATCCAGTACCTTTCCATTGATTAAATACTTGTGAGGGCTTTTCTATTAACTGTAGTACTTCACCAGTTTCTGAAATATCCATAGTGTATGCTTTTTTGATATTTTCAGCAGAATCTTTTACCACACCGCAAAGGCAATCGACTTTGTCTGTTAAAAAAAAATCCCGCATATCTTCCATGTTAGGATTAATGAATAATTCATCAGACAAACACATCATAAAATCTTCATGAATATAGGGAATTGCAACTTTTAATGCGTGAGCAATACCTAAAAGTTCATGCTGAATTACATAAGTAACAGATATTCCATTATAATTTGTTCCCACATACTTTTGGATGTTTTCAGCATTATGACCAACTATCAAGATTATTTCGCTTACATCAAAACAACTAAACATTTCTAAATTATAATCTAATAAGCATTTTCCACAAATTTTTGTAAAACATTTATTAGATATATCTAGTCCTAATCGAATCCCTCTTCCGGCAGCTAATAAAACTAATTGCATAGTGTACCTCCTTGTTTTCTATAACAATCCATACTATTTGGTGTATGACAATTGTTATTTATCCATTGCTTTACCAACCCATATCCAATTAATAACTTTCAATTATCTATTTATAAATTTCATAGTTATTAAATCTAATGGATAATATATGATTATCATTCATTTTTATAATACTCCAAACTTTGACTACAATCAAGCATTTTGTATGCATTTCTCGCACAAATAGTTATTCCTGTGTTTTGTTATCCATTGCAGTCTATTTTAATTCAATAATTGTATGTTTTTGCACTATTTGTCATCTTTTATCAAACATGTTGTGTGTTTTCTCGGTAATTTAATTGCATTAATATAATGGATATAATATATATTATAAACATATAAGATTGACTGTATTGAAAAGGAGAAGGCATCATGCAACCAGATTCTTTAGGAAAGAAAATACGACGTTTACGAATCAACAATTGTTTATCTCAGGCTCGCTTAGCCGAGGCCGTTGATGTTTCAACTAATTACATCGGACAGATTGAGCGTGGTGACCGTACCCCAAGTTTAGAAACGACTATTGCATTATGCAATGCTTTACACGCAAGTGTGGATTATGTTGTATCTGATGATATTTCCACCAGAGATGATGAAATTATGACAGATATCCGGGCACAGCTTGTAAAACTTACTCCTGATGAGAAACAATATTTTTATCATATGATCGTAGGCTATATCCAATTAAAAGGAGAAAATGCAGCAACAAAAACTCTGCTCACAGCCAAAAAGGAGCTTTGACACAAGCTCCTTTTCCAGTTCTATATACAATTTGAATCTGTCTCCATCTGCTTCAAAATATTTTTCAATCGATTTAGCATAAACACTCTAATATGAACACTGTAAATCACCCAAGATTCTGCAAAAATTCTATCGCCTCATATACATTAGAAAATGTAACGCTCTTTGTATTTAACCATTGGTTTCTGATATCTGTATCACTTCGCTAATAACCCTTTCCTTTTCAGGAACAGTAATGATTTTCGGAGTATAATATTTGTAATGCAACATAAACCAATATTCAATACATCCACTCGTCATTAGCAGCCTTACTCGTATTCCCTGCTTTTTTCTCAATTTGCGAAGTTTCTTTATGATTGCAAGTCTGTCATTCCATTTTGGAATATCCTTTTCTTCCACATCATAGAAAAACCATATTTCATCCGTTACCTCTATACTGTTCTTATACTTCGGTGATTTTGAAAACTTTGCTTCTGCTTCCTCAAATAATCCGGTATCCGGTGGTCGTTTCAGGACTGCAACATCCGAAAAAGTTTTTTTCAAATAATCGGTATATGCCTGCTCGCTTTCACCTTCACAGAATACATATATCAAAGGCTTGGCTGGTTTTACCTTACGAGGCATTATTCCACCTCCTCTATCTCAATATCAGGAGTTGCTCCATATTTACCCAATAAATATCCCTTTCTGATATTATCTGTGGTTCTGGTTCCAAATTCACTGATACTATAAAGTTCTGATGTTCCGTCCTCACTGCTCTTATCAGCAAAATACAATTGATCCTTACGGAGTATTTCCATATTCATAAGTTCTGTATTGTGTGTTGTAAATATAAGCTGTGCCCCATTCGGATTCGACTGTTTGCTCTGGAATTTTGCCACAACAAAATCAACAAGCATTGGATGAAGTTCTTTTTCAATTTCGTCGATGATAAGAACGCCTCCCTTGTTCAGCACAGACT
>ERZ773269.2418-NODE-2418-length-14385-cov-2.469993_pt1 | contig 14385 bp, 13 predicted proteins | sample MGYA00511958_ERZ773269 | MGnify/ENA primary metagenome ERZ773269 (study PRJEB29015, sample SAMEA2737761) | human gut metagenome | biome: human gut; feature: human-associated habitat; material: faeces | place: China | collected 2012 ... | reverse complement strand
TCCCAACCGTGCAGAGCTGCACCGTCAAACGCTGTCAGAAGGTCAGAGATATTTTCATCGGAAATATCGGGGATAGCATCGAGCATATCGTCACGAACCCACCAGAAAGCAAGATCATTGAACTCCTCATGGGTGCGGTCAATGAAAGCCTGTCCGATCTCCTCAAAGGCAACGAAACGCTCCATACCGCTGAAACTGCACTTGAAACCGTCCTCAGTCCTCTCCGTATGCAGGGAGTGGCGGAGGTTTTCAGCATAATAATAGGTACGGTCTGAGATCTCACCCTGTTCAAAGATAAACTCAATATCTGCGGCCCCACTGCCCTCTAAAAGTCCGAGAGCAAGCTCACGGCGAATATCCTCACCGTCATGGTAACGCTGGGCAAGGTCATAAAGCGCTGGCTCGGAAAGATGATAACCGAAAGCCGCCTTATCGCTGGGCTTATGCTTATCAAGATAACCGCTGTCAAACAGCGGATACGCCATATCCTCCCACTCATCAGAAGAAAGAGTGCGCTCCGCAAGGAATTTCGCAAGGTCAGCCTTCGGGAACAGCACTTCTTCCTCAGTCAGAACTCTGCTTGCATTCTCACGGTCAATAACTGCCTGCTTATGGGCAGTCAGAAAGTCAGCTACATCGGATTCCTGCAAAGCGTTATGCAGAATCTCGTCATACGCCTGAATATCCTCAGCCGTGAAAGTCTCGTCAATGCTGTCGATCTGACCTCTCGTCACATCACCGACAAACATAGCGGTAATAGCCGCCCTTTGTCCATCGGAGAAATCGTGCTGAGAAAAGAAGTCAGAAAGCTCAATACTGCGATCAAAACTCGACTTTGCTTCAAGCATATCATGGAGCTTGGAGTGTTCGCCGTAACGCTCCGAAAGAGCTTGTGACAGATACGCATTAACAAGAGAGAGCATTTCACCGAACTGTGCTTCATCGTATCTGCTGTCAAAGAAATCAGCAAGGTCAAGCTGCATATCCTCAACGGCAAGACGATGAACTACGGGCGAAAGAGCGATATTCTGCTCCATAGGCAGTCCGAGGTCAGCCATTTTGCGGAGCATATTCGTCTCACGGACAGCGTTCTCCAAAGCCCTGTGAAATGCAGGAGCGTTCTCTTTATCCACCGCAAAAGCGACCTTGCCGTCACGGACAACAGCATGATAGCTCACGCTTGTCTCCAAAAACGGCTTGACTTCCTTGAACTGCTCAGGTGTGAGTTTGCTCATATAATAATGAGTATCACGGTTCGCACGATAGTCACGGTTGCCGACTTCCTGCGCCTTATCGGGACTTGCGAACTGCTTACGCATATTCACAACTTCGTCCCTGATGTTGCGGACTGCAAAGAGGTCAGCGTGAGAAACCGTCAGCGTACCCTTACCGGACGGATAGACTCTGCCCGAAAACTGCATACCACGCTTTGCCATGATCTCAGCCATTTTCAGGACTAAATCACGGTCAGCGGAGAGGTACTCCTTCTGCGGGATATAACGATACTCTGTTGAACCGAAGATGTTTTTTTCGGGCGGAGAATATGGTCTGTTTGATTTGTTCGGTAGAAGATCGGGAGTGCCTGCAATCTGCCTGAACCACTCCACATCTTTATCATTGATCGCCATAATGACGGAATTATCACGGGCATAGGCATAGTAGTTAATGCCCGAATCATCAAGCTGTTCCTGCAATCTTTCAAAATCCGCAGTCTGAATCGTCACAAGGCTCTTGTCTCTGTTATCTGTTGCCTTGTGCCACATTTCGTTGCCGTATCTTTGCATATCTGTCTGCTGAACCTCCTTTTTGTCAGTCTCATGTTCTACTGCTTTTGGGATACCACGAAGCATATCATTCCAATCATGATATGTATCGGGAGTGATAACACGCTTCATGTCAGGATACTGCTCCTGCAAACGCTGGGCAAAATCATTGCCTGCGGTATCGTTATCGGAGCATAAAAATACATTCTCAGGGGAGATATTATGACGGAGCATCGTGTCAAGAACGATATTAGGCTTCACGCCCATCATGGAAACAAGCCTGCAATTATCAAGCTCCTGATCGTGCATTTGCAGATAGGAGAGCATATCTATTGCCGATTCAAAGAAAAAGGCCTTTTCGCCAGTGCCGTGTACTACCTCAAATCCGTGACCGCCAGCCGAGCCTGTTGCAATGCCTTTGAATTTATGCTCCGTTGATGTGCCGACCTTTTCAGCACCAATGACTTTTCCGTCTGTACCGAAATATTTGAAAAGCACATTGCCTGTCTTTTCTTCCTGAGAGATAGTGCCTTTCTTCACAAGTGCGGAAAGCATATCATAGTCAAGCCCTCTGGTCTTGCACAGATATGCAAACACGCGCCTGCTATTATCAGCTTCGGCAAGGGAAAGCTCCCTTGCCGTTTGCTGAACAGGTTTCGATTCGTATGTGCGGGACGGAGTATAGGTGCGGTCAATGTGTTCACCGGTCAGAGCTTCAACTGCATCTATAAAGGACATATCCATGTATTCACGGAGAAAGCCGATATTGTCGCCGCCCTTGTTTTCTCTGAACCTGAACCATTGACCACGCTCACCCGGACCGTTATCCTTGATGTGCAGGCTATCGTGATCCTTCCACACATACTCTCTGCCGACTTTTTTCAGGTCAAAGCCGTGAGACATGAGAAACTTAGGAAGATTGACGAGGTTCGCCTTTTCTTTCTGTTCGTCAGTAATTCTCATCTATTATTCCAACCCCTGATTATTTCTCTTTTTGGGTGTCTGCTGTCTCTGCTGAGGTTTCTGCTGTCCTCGACCGCTGATACGCTGGGCATCTCTCTGCATTTTGCCACGGGAAAAGAAAGCTCTTTTAGAATCCTTCTTTGCGACCGTGACCGCAGATTTCTCTCCGCCGAACACCGCAGAATGCTCCACGCCCTTAGCTGTCAGCTCTGCCGACTTCTTACGAGCCTGCCCCTCGTCCATACGACGAGTGAAACGCTCCTGTTTCGGGAGTGCCTTGAAAAGCTCAGAATTTACAAGCTCAACGGCTCTTTCACCCTTGACATCACTCTCGATCTGCTTATATGCCTGAGCGTTTTCCTTAGAAACGGTAATTGCTACCGTATCATTCTTGCGTACTACCGCAGAATAAGGGGTATTCTGTTTTTGCAGTTCTCCTGCAATTTTCCTTGCGGTATCAATCGGCTCAACACGGGTGTGTCTCTGCTCTTTGGAAAGAGAAGCATAGTATTCGGGATTGACAGTCTCATACCTGCCTTTCTCACCCTTACCGGCGTTCTCCTTTGCAGCTTCGGTATGTGCGATCTTTCTGATAGAAGCATACATCACATCATTCAGCACAGGAACGTCCTGCTTGGAAACGGTAATGCCGACCTTATCCTCGCACTTAGTAGCAGCGGAGAACTTTACTCCTGCCGACATTAGAGCCGACATGACCTCTGCCGCCTGAACCTCTGTCATGGTCTCCACATGACGGTCATTTCGGGGCAATTCCTTGTAATAATCAGGGTTCACCTTGAAACCGCCGTCATCTGTAAAAACGGCATCACCCTTATCAAGCATATCCGACAGCCAGCTATCTACCTCGACTTCTTCGTGCATATTGAGAAGCTCAAGCTGACTTTTCATTTTTGCAAGCTCCTCAACAGCGTTATCCCTCATTTCCGGCGGAACAAAGGGGTTTTCTGCAAGGCTCTCCATAGACTTAATACCCTCAGAAAGCTCTGCCTTTGCCTTGTCTATGTCCGCTTTAGAGCCGTTGTTGATGATACCGTCGATCATGTTGTAATCATCTTCAAGCTGCATCTCCACATTGACAAGGGGCTGAATATTGAACTGATCTGCAAGTTCAGCGACCTTAGAACGGTCAAGAGTTTCGACCTCCTACGCCGCCTGAACAGCAGTCTCAGCAAGTGTCGGCATATCCATAGTGCCTTTCTGAACCATTTCACCGAGCTTATCTCCGGTCAGCTTCATAGAAGCATCAAGCTGATCGTTGGTCTGCTCCTCATAGTGCGTTTCAGGACGGGCGAGCTTCATGATCTTATCATCAAGTTCTGAAATACGCTCATTCACATCTTTGAGCTGTTCGGAGAGATTATACTTGTCAACAACACTTGTTGCAGGATCATTATAGGTATCAAGGATTCTCTGCTTTTTCGCTTCAAGTGTTGCTTTCTTATCGCTCAGGCAATCAACAGTCGCACCGTTCAGCCGTGTCAAAGCATCGGCAAAGGCTTCACGGCGTTCCTTATTAAAGCCGATAGAAAAGCTCTTGATCGTGTCATTCAGAGCAATCACACGATTGAGCTTGTGTTCTATACGGTCACGCTTTGCGGTAAATTTGTCGATCTTCTTCCACGCTTGGTCGATCTTCTGCTGTCGCTCAGGAATCTTCTCCTCACGGATAGCCTGAATACGCTTCTCGTTATTGGCGATAACAGCACCGATACCCGGCAGATTGCCGATAGTAGCTTTCAGCATACGGTTGGTATCTTCAAGCTTATCAGCCTTTGCACTGAGGGCTTCAATATTTGCCTTGTTGCGGTCGATCTTATCAGTTTGATTGGCGATTTTTTCATCAAGAGAGTCGATACGGCTCTGATGATGTTCTGCTTTTGCGTTCAGCAGAGGAAGAAGTTTTCCCGGATTCTGAACGCTGTTCTCGTCCTGCTGCTGGTCCAGAGACTGAGCCTGCTTTCTCCTCAGTTCTTCCGCATCGACCGCAGGCTGGTCGGCGGTTCTCTTATCGTCATTATCCTGTACGGGCATAGGCTACCTCACTTTCTGCGCTTGATGAAGATGATAATCCTCTTCATGGTCTGAACTTCCTTTCTTTTTCTTCGGTCTGAATGATACGCTCCTGTTCGCTCTGCTGTCTGCGGTGAGCGATTTCAGCCAAGTGTTGATGTCTTTCTCTTGAAAAGTGCGAATGACTGTTACGGCGAAAATAATCGTCAAACAGCTCACTCAAAGTCGGAACTGTATCCGCTGCACTCTGTTCAGGGACAGAAGGAGCTTTCGCTTTTTCCTTGATTTTCTCATGCTCCTGAATATCCGACATCGTTCTGCCGTTCACGGAGATCACACGGTCAAGCTCACGCTGAAGCGTGGGAGTATCGCAGAGCCAAAAATCCACATAGGTCTTGCAGAGTGCAAGCCGAACCTCATCGGGACGGTTTTTCAATGCTCCGATTGTTGTGTTCAATAGCTCTGCAACTTCTCCTAAGAGACGATAATAACCGTCAGGCTCTCCGCAGACTTGCAGTTCACGTAGCAAGGCTCCATAATCGCCGGACTGCGCCTTTGCGATGATCTCCTCGACCTGTTCCTTGTAACTGCCGTCATAGGTCAGCACCATTTCGTTTTCACCGTATCGGGCTGAAAAAGGAATACCGCTTTTGTCGAGTGCTACGCATATCTCCTGCGCCTTATCCGTATCAATGCGGATAAACTCCTTGTTGGCAATAGAAGTAATATCTATGCCTGCGATATATGAAAACTCTGTCACGGTGCGATCATCTCCCTGATGTGGTCGATCAGGTCGGTGTTTGTGCTGTCGGCATCGTACTCCATTGTGTACGCACCGCAGATATTCTCCTGAATACGGCGAGGGAGTGACCTCAGCTCACGCACCGGAACAGCGATCAGCTTTGCAACATTGCCAAGATCTGAAACTGCAAGTGCCTTGTTCACAAGGTCATAGAAACGCTCTGTTTGCGAGCTGTCCATCATGTACTCATAAACGATAGTCTGCTGCGTATCGTAATCAAGGCTGCGGAGTGTCACAAGCAAAATGCCAGTTGATTTTGCAACCTCATCAAGCCCGATATATACCGAGCCTTTCTGCCACAGATCGTCCAGTGCTTCAAAGACTATCTTTTTGTCCTCGTCATTTCTGATAGCAACAGTTTCAAAAACTGCCGTCATACTGTTTTTGATCTCATCGTTCATAGCGGAAATGCTGTCCTCGGAGACACCGAGGATCTTTGCGACTTCCGCAAGCTGGTTGTTGTTCATAAAGAACACTCCTTTCTGGATTCAGCCCTGCAAGCGATTGACTTTTTCGGGGCGGTTTGTTATAATAGAGTAAATAAGTGATTAGGCGACTGCCCTTCAAATCGGAATTTAACGCACATCTAAAAAACGAGAATTCATAGAAACGTAGCCATAAAATGGTGATGAAAGGACGTATAACTTATGAGTAAAAAAGTATTTGTTTTGGTACACGATTACTGGCATCATGATGATTCCATCAAGCCTATGATGGACTATCTGTTTAACGCAGATTATGAAGTAACATTCACAAAGAACCCAAATGATTATTTCAACGGGCAGTTTGATTTGTTTTTGTCTTTCAAAGATCCTATTGAAAATGATCAGATTCCTACTCCAATCTGGTGTGATGAAAAATGGACGGAGAAATTTCTGAATGATGTTCAGAATGGTATGGGAACGATTATGTTTCACGCATCACTTACTGATTACCCAGAAAATCACGCAATCCTCACAAATGTTGTAAGAAGTAACTTTATCACTCATCCCGAACAATGTCCGCTTACTGTAAAACCGATAGCAGAACATCCGATTATTGAAGGCATTGGCAAATTCACATTCCCTGATTTTGACGAACATTATGTAATGAAAATGATTCCGAATGCTGATACAACGATTCTTGCAGAAACCGTTTCAAAGAACGGCGTTCAGCCTGCTGTATGGATTCACACCTATGGCAAGGGAAAAATCTGCTGTATCGTTCCTGCACACACTACCCAAAATCTGACCTGTGAACCATTTGTCAAACTTGTAAAGAATGCTATTGATTGGGTTTAATAGCATTAATAGAGCGTCAAATTCCAGTTTGTAGAACTACACTCAAACAGCAAGGACACCCTTGCTGTTTTTTTTATTTACCCCTCTCCGTTCTCCACTGATAGTACACCTTCCCATTGTACGGATTCTCCACGATCTCAGGGAGGACGATCGTCTTTTTGCCCTTAGATGTGTAGCTTGTGGACTTGCCGTCAAGCAGTCCCTTGATCTGAGCATCGGAGAGAGATATCCCATACACTTTTGCGATATTCATACCGCACTTACCCTTGCAGTACCAGCCAAATTTACCCTTGACTACATCTGCACCGCATTTCGGGCATTTGCCGATAGGCTCATGACCGCCGTCAGAAAAAGAAACAGACTTATCCACAGAGCCGTATTTACTGCACATCTCAGTGATAAACTGTTGAATACCCGACATAAAGACCGCTTCTGGCAGCTCACCGTGTTCGATCTGCTGTAGCTTTGATTCCCATTCAGCCGTCAGCTTTGCAGACTTTACCTCATTGGGAACAACCTTGATAAGCTCCTTACCCCTGTCTGTTGCCCTGAGTTGTTTGCCGTCACGCTCCACATAACCGTTTTTCACAAGTGATTCAATGGTTGCCGCTCGTGTCGCAGGAGGACCGAGTCCCTTTTTCTCCGTGTCCTCGTCATAGTCCTCGTTTCCGGCTCTCTCCATGGCAGATAACAGCTTATCTTCCGTGTAGGGCTTCGGAGGACTTGTGAAATGTTCGCCCTTGCTTGCTGCTACCGTGAAAGTCTGTCCCTCAGATACCGCAGGAAGAGCTTTTTCATCGGGCTTTTCCTTGTCGGTCTGCCTAATAAAGCGTTTCCACCCCATATCAAGGACGGTTCTGCCTGTTGCCGTGAACTCCGTACCATTGCAGATACCTGTCAGCTTGACAGCTTCATACTTGTGCTCCGGAGCCGTTGCACAAATCAGCTTTGCGGCGATCAGCGTGAGTATATTCTTTTCACCTGTCGGCAGAGAAGAAAGGTCAGCCGTGACGATACTGTTTGTGGGTATAATCGCATGATGCCCCGATACCTTGCTGTTGTTGATGACCTTTTTTATATCAGGAGTATGGGAGATGCCGAACCCGAAATAGCTGTCGCAGAGCTTAGTAACTTCAAGAGCAGTCTGCAACATATCATCGCTGAGATACCGGCTGTCGGTGCGAGGATAAGTGACGAGTTTGCCCTCATAGAGCGACTGCGTATAGTCAAGTGTCTGCTGTGCCGTGTACCCGAAAGCCTTGTTTGCTTCTCGCTGTAATGTTGTCAGATCGTAGAGCTTCGGAGCTTTATCGGTCTTGACCTCACGCTTGACCTAGCTGATAGTGACCGTACTGCCGTAACAGGCAGATACAAGTGCATCGGCAGACTTCTCATCATCAATCCTTGCAGATGATAACGTAAAAGCACCACAGTTAAGGTCAGCCGTGTAATACTTTTGCTTTACAAAGCCGTTTACCTCCGCATCACGCTGAACGATCATTGCAAGAGTAGGTGTCTGCACCCTGCCAATATTGAGCTTTCCGTCATATCGGACAGAAAACAGTCGAGAGCCGTTCATACCCACAAGCCAGTCTGCTCTTGCACGGGCATAGCCTGCATTGAACAGGTTATCGTATGCGGACATAGGCTTCATATTAGAAAGTGCCTTGCGGATAGCGGATTCCTCAAGAGAAGAAATCCATAAACGCTTCACAGGCTTGCGGCACCGAGCCATGTTATACACATAACGGAAGATACATTCTCCCTCTCTGTCCGCATCGGTCGCACAGATGATCTCTGTTACCTCGTCCTTATTCATAAGGTTTTTCAGAAGATTGTACTGAGCCTTTGTGCTGTCCGTAATCTGAAACAGCCAGTTGTCGGGAATCATAGGAAGCTGAGAAAAGCTCCATTTCTGGTTCCAGCCGTTGCCATAGTCATTCGGGAACTTCAAGCCCACCAAATGACCGACACACCACGATACAATATACCCATTGCCTTCGGTGTAACCTTTCTTTGTAGCGTTCGCACCTACTACGGAACTGATTGCACGGCTTACACTGGGCTTTTCGCCCACGATTAGAATTGCCATATATCGACTTCCTTTCATTTTTATTTCCCAAAATCTAAAAATACTTGATTTCGGGAAATAGATGTGGTATAATAAGGTTAAAGGAGCGTGAGTGCTTATGAAACTGATTGAAAGAAAAGACTATCTGGAAAAAATGATCAATGTGATCGGTACGCCTGATATAAAGGTCATCACAGGTGTCCGCCGAAGCGGTAAGTCCAAATTGCTGGAAGCATTCAAAAGCTATGTAAGTGCTAACATCGAGACTGCCAATATCATACACATCAACTTCAATTTGCCCGATTTTGATGATCTGACAGAATATAGACCGTTGTATGACTATATCAACGCAGCCTACAAGGAAGGCGCTGATAATTTCGTCCTGATAGATGAAATACAGATGTGCAATAATTTTGAAAAGGCAATAAATGGCTTACACGCATCAGAAAAATTCGATATTTATATCACAGGCTCTAATGCGTTTCTGTTAAGCTCCGATCTTGCAACACTGTTCACAGGAAGAACTTTCGAGATCAAGGTTTATCCGTTTTCCTTTGCTGAATATGTAAAATACTTTGCATATACTGACCTCTACACTGCCTTTGATAAATATGTCTGCGAAGGCGGTATGGCTGGCTCTTATGTGTATAAGGACGCCCAAGCGAAATATGACTATATTGCAGAAGTCTTTAATACTCTGATCGTCAGGGATATTCGCAAAAAGTATAAAATTCGCAATACGATTCTTATGGACAGACTTGCTGACTTTCTCATGGATAATATCTCGAACCTCACATCTGCCAGATCCATTGCTGATACTTTTAACAGCCATAAGGACAAGATCAACCATAAGACTGTCAGCTCATATATGCAGTATCTCTGCAATGCCTTTGCATTTTATAAAGTACGCCGATATGACATCAAGGGAAAGAAATATCTCTCGACAAATGAGAAATACTACCTCAGCGATCATTCCTTCCGCTATGCAAAGCTCGGAACGAAGAATATGGACTACGGCAGAGTGCTTGAAAATATTGTAGCTATTGAACTGCTTCGCCGTGGCTATGATGTTTATGTAGGAAAATTGTATCAGAAAGAAATAGATTTTGTAGCACAAAGAGGCAGCGAAAAGATCTATATTCAGGTGAGTGATAACATTTCGGGTGAGGAGACTTTTAATCGAGAAGTATCACCGCTGCTGTCCATTAAGGATGCTTATCCCAAGATGCTGATTGCAAGGACACGCCACGATGCCTATCAGTATGAAGGCATAAAGATCATCGACTTTTCGGACTGGCTCACAAACACATAACACGTTCTGCTTCCCAAAATCAATAAATTCACAAGTTTGGGAAACAGACAGCAAACACCTTTCTCCTACATTTCATATCATAATAGGAGAAACCTTTTTTGTAGGAGAAAAAATAGGAGAAAAGCATCTGATTATCAAAGCACATTTCCTGATAGGGGGGAGTGTGCTTTTACTTTGTAGAATTGTTGTACGACCTGAGTCGGAAATACACCTCAGTTGTGATGTTGACCGGAATCATATAGTTGGAATACTCGTCCCCGATATATCCTGCTTTTCTGAGTGCATAGATAACCTTTGCAGCGGTATCTTTGTCAACCTCAAGCCACTCACGAATCTGCTTGTTCGAGGTATATTTGTCATGCGAGATATGATAGATAAGTATATCCATATCTTTCTCCGAGATGCCCTCAACCTTTACGGAATCAAGCGGAGCAAAGTTATGTATGCTTACAGAGAAAGAAGGCTTTTTCTCCTTATTAGGGGCAAGGCACTCATCGTCAGGCTCGATCATATTATCATAGAACCTGAACTCATCGTCCTCATCATCGTCAATCTCAATATCGTCCTCGTCATCGCCGTACTTTTCACGGAAACGCTCGTTGATCTTGCCATTGCTTTCACCGAGCTTATATGCAGCGTATGCAACACCTGCCATAGCACCGAGTCCAACAATTCCCTTGATGATCTTCTTTACGTTCATAATAGAAACCTCCACATTTTTCAGTATTCTACGGGTTCACCGTAGTTGATTTTTTTGATTGATTTGATATTAGCTCCGAGGTCAAGACCGTTCCAGTTGTAAAAACCCCATGAGCCTGAGAATGCCACGCAGGACGGTAAGTTATAATCGTCATAGATAAACTCAACGATACACTTTCCGCTGCCGCCGAAGTTGTGATATTTACCCTCACCATCATCGGCATAACCCTTGCTGTCGCATATTTTTGTAGTAAACTGCGTACCGTTTTCAAGCTCGATCAGGAAACGATCTCCGCAGTATCCGTACCATACACCCATAGCACAGCAGTAATCTCCGTATTCGTCACGGCGTATTCCTGTTTCTGTTATGGTATCGACCTTTGAACCGTATATTGCCCCTGAGCTGGGCATAGCCGTCAGTCCCGAAGCTCTTTCGCCTGCAAAGCAGTTTGTCCAGCCGTCCTCATACGGAAAGTCATATATGACCTTGACTGTTTCAGTCTTGCCGTCAGCAGTTGAAGGTGTTACGGAATATCCGTCTTTTTCTTCCTCAGAAAGAATAGGCTCGACTGTCACCGTGTACTCTGTATTCTCACGCAGACCTGTTATGTAGCAAAGGTCATTGCCTTTGAAAGCAAAGTACATATTATCGCCGTAGGCATTGTTATCATCATGAGACGTGCAGCTCACAGAATAGTCACGGTTAGGCTCAGAATCCCATGATACTTTCAGGCAGGAAACAGAAACAGTCGATACATTCAAGTTATCTGCTGTCAGCTCAATCGGTTCAGGTTCGGAAGATACTCCCGAAAACTCCATAATAAAGCCCATGATAAGGCTGATTGCTTTCCTCTGTATGTCAGGATCAAACATCTTTCTTTTTCTGCTCCTTTTCCTTTGCCTTCATTTCTTTTACGAAAGCACGGTATTTCGCCGTATATTCATAGGACTTGCCGAAGATATTGACCGCTGCCTTGTAAAGATTCGGCTCATGTTCCTCAATAATTGCAAGCTCCTCATTGATATGTTTGCTGAAAGGACAGCCTACACAGCCTGTTCGCCGCAAGCCATACTCTGTATAACACCGGGAGTGCTTAACATCGAACATCTGCTCATAGTCCTTTTTATCGCCGTCCGTGTACCAAAATACCGGACGGAATGTGTTGCACCCCTTAGACTTGCACTCAGAAAAACAAGTCTTGAAAGCTGCGGAACGGATACCGCCCTCAGCCTGTCGGATACCTGTTATATCCAAGTCTGCATCATGTTCCTTGACGATACGCTTTGCGGGCTTCTTTTTCGCATATTCACAGCACTTGTTGGATATGGAGAAATCCGGCGGATTCTGCATGATAAACTCTTTCAGAAAACGGTTGCGGTAAATCGAGAATCTGCTGATTTTCTGAACACCGTCCTCGTCAGAGTATCGCTCTCCGCACCACCATTGCAGAGCCGTCTTACACCGAGGGTATCTCTGCAACAGCACTTCAAGCGGTTCGTCCTCCCACTGAAATCCGTGAGCCTGCAAACGCATCATCTGTTCGGAAACATATTTCGACAGGAAAGGAATACCATACTGCTTCACACAGGTCGGGATAGGCTTATCAGGTTTGACACGCTCAATGGTAATGCCGTATTTCTGTTCAAGATAGTCTAAATGCTCCTTTGTAGCGGAGTATTCAAGTCCCGTATCTATCCAAAAATACTTGACCTTTCCGTCCTCATCGACCTTGTGAATCAGGTCAAGGACAATATCGCTGTCAGAACCGCCGCTTATACTGCACACAGGATAATAAGACCGCATCAGGATACGCTGTGCCTTGCACATACTTGTGTAAATGGTGTAGTTATTGTTATCGGCGCACTTGGTCAGGGCTTCATCAAGCATCGTGAAGCCCTCCCAAGATGTGTGTGATCACATCGACCGTCCACCCGTTGCCAATACACTTGTACCGCTGGGTATTGGAAATGCCTGCGGTATAGTTGTCGGGAAGAGTCTGCAAACGCTCCGCTTCGACAGGCGTGAGCTTGCGTATCACATAGTCCCCGTCAGGCAGATCAATCTTATATAGACCTGTCTTAGCACCCTGACCGCCACCGTTGGCAGAAAGTGTAACAGACTTGCCGACAACAGAATAAATACGCTGTCCCTGTCCGCCCTTGCCATACTGTCCGACACGGACGGGAGAGCATACAAGCGAATCTTTCTGCACCGTAGTTAGGCAGTTGGATTTACCGTCCTCACGAAATTCGATATGCTGTTCGGTCTTTTCGCCGTCAACATATCGTCCACGCTGGGCGGCTCCCATAGGCATAGCGACCGCAGTAGTACCGCCGTTGAAGCCTGAATTTTTGATGATCGTTGCTTCACCGTACTTATGATAGCCTGCCATGACGGTACGGGACTTGTCCGTACCCTGATATGTATTGATCGGGATAGGCTCTGCGACCATTGTCCGCTGCTTACGTTCAAGGGTGTTATACAGCACAGCACCGTCATAAGAAGCGGTCATACAGTAGGACTTGTCCTGCCACGGCAGACCGCTTTCAAGCACATCTTTCAGTAAAATGCCCTTATCTTCCGGGAAAGAAGTAAAAGGTATATTCGTCCAGTAACAGCGCTTTCTGTTTTGTGCCGATACAAGTGCAGAGTTTATCATGATAGGTTCTACACCGAGAACCCTTGTGATCTCGTCCTTAATACACTGATGAACGGAGTAGTTGTTTTCGTAGAGGAAATACTTACAGCCTGATTCCTCTAAGGCTCTCACATACTCCTTAAAGAGCCTGAATCCTTCACCGTTACAGTCTACCTCTCTGTCCTTTTTGGCAATGCTCCAGTAAGTACAGGGCGAACCGCCGAGCAGAAGGTCATACCCCTGAAACTGCGTAAAATCGCCGTCATAAACATTCCCGTGATGAACGATTACGGGGAAATTGCGCTTTGAGACCGTGACGGCATACTTGTCGATCTCAAACGCATCATAGCATTCCACGGGAATGCCAGCCCTTTGCAGAGCCAGCATACCGCAGGAGATACCGTCAAATAAACTGAGTACCTTCATTAGACAAATTCTCTCTCTTTTCTCATTGTCTTATGTTGTTTGTTCTGTTGTCGGGAACTTTGAATCCACTGGGTTCAAAGTTGATTATTCTTCGTAGTAGTCATCAAAAAGATCGTTGTAGTTCTCCTGAAGCTCCTCAAACTCTTCGCAGAGCTTGTCATACTTCTGCTGAATCACGGTCTTTTCCTGAGCGAAGTTCTCCGCAGCGGTGAGGTTGCCGATGAACTGTCCTGCTTCAAAGCCACGGAGAAACCACTTCTTTCTCATACCCTCAACTGCCTTAGCAGAAATGCCTGCAATTCCGGCGACCCCTGCCCCCGCTGCCGCACATAAACAGATCTTCTTCATCTTTTCCATTCTTTTGCCCTCTCTTTCTTATTCTTCATCGTCCTGATTATC
>ERZ773269.2416-NODE-2416-length-14390-cov-8.024765_pt1 | contig 14390 bp, 9 predicted proteins | sample MGYA00511958_ERZ773269 | MGnify/ENA primary metagenome ERZ773269 (study PRJEB29015, sample SAMEA2737761) | human gut metagenome | biome: human gut; feature: human-associated habitat; material: faeces | place: China | collected 2012 ... | reverse complement strand
TCTCCACGCCGTCCAGCCACAGCACCTGTGCGTAGCCCTGCTCCTCGGCCAGCTCACCGGCCTTGATGGAAGCAGCGTAGTTGCCGCCGCACTTGGTGAAGCCGGTCAGACCGGGAGCGGCACGGATGTACTCGTCTTCGACATAGATGCGCACGGGGTTGATGCCCTCGGCGTAGTAAGCGCCCGACGGAGCGCAGATGATGCAGAAGATGTAGTGCCTGGAAGCGTGGACGCCCAGACCCACATCGTTTGCGAACACGAAGGGACGGATGTACAGGGAAGCGCCGTCAGCGTGAGGCACCCAGTCACGGTCCACATCCACCAGAGCCTCGACGGCCTGGATGTAATCCTCAACCGGGATCTTGGGGATGCACAGACGGTCAGCAGAGTCCTGCATACGCTTTGCGTTGCACTCGGGGCGGAACAGCTGGATGGTGTCATCCGCAGTGCGGTAAGCCTTCATGCCCTCGAAGATCTCCTGTGCATAGTGGAACACGACCGTAGCGGGGTCCAGCTGGAAGGGTGCGTAGGGGACGATGCGGGCGTCATGCCAGCCCTCGCCCTCGGTGTAGTCCATAACGAACATATGGTCGGTGAACTTCTTGCCAAAACCCAGCTTAGACTCGTCCTGCGGCTTTTCCTTCGGGCAGGTAGTACGAGTGATCTTGATGTCCAACATGATAAATTTCCCTCTTTTCTGGTCTCACACAGCGCCGCGCGGGCTGCACGCCCTGCGCCAAATATGCCGAATGTTGTTTTCTATTATAATGCCGTGAATCGGATTTGCAAGCAACCGAAAAATGTTTCATCTTTGGGGCAGTCAAGTTGCCACAAATTATGACCTTATCGGTGTTCAAAAGCGGAAAAACATGATACAATAGAGTATGTATGTGGATTTTTCGCCGAAAGGAGCTTGCGTTATGATACAGGGTGTTATTTTTGATATGGACGGGCTGATGTTCGACAGCGAGCGCATCTGGAGCATCTGCTGGGAGCCGGCACTGGCAAAATTCGGCCTGCCCTGCAAGGACGGCCTCTCGCAGGCTGCCCGCGGCACCACCAAGGCCGGCAGCTGCGATGTGCTGCGGCGCTTCTACGGCGAGGACTGCCCCGCCATGGGCATCGTGGAGGAGCTGTACCGGCTGGCCTATGAAGCCTTCAACAAGCCTGTCCCCAAAATGCCCGGCCTCGACGAGCTTCTGGCCTGGCTGGACGAACATCACATCCCCATGGCGGTGGCGTCTTCCAGCCCCATGACCGTCATCGAGGGACATCTGGAACACTGGGGCCTCGGCCATTACTTCAAGGCCGTCATCTCGGGCGAGCAGCTGACACGCTCCAAGCCCGCGCCGGACATCTTCCTGCTGGCGGCGCAGAAACTCGGCACCGAGCCTGCAAAGACGATGGTGCTCGAGGACAGCTACAACGGCGTCCGGGCCGGCGCGGCAGGGGGCTTTGTCACCGTGATGGTCCCCGACCTCTCGCCCGCCACCGACGAGATGCGCAGGATCTATGCCTGCGAGTGTGCTTCGCTCCACGAGGTGCGCAGAAAGCTCGAAGACGGAGAACTATGAGCCGCGGCAGACCCGCACCACTTGTGAAATTTCAACATATCATCTAACAAATATCAATAAACCCCGTCATAACCCGGCTTGCTCTCTCAGCCGTTCCCAAACTTGAGGCGCTCTCTGAAATACATTATAATAGTGGGGAAACGGCTGATTTCCTGCGCTATGAATGGAGTTTCCATCATGAAGAATGATCCTTCCCGGTTCGGGCATATCATCCAGCTTTTCACCGTCCTTCTCACAGCCATCCTGATCAGCCTGTTTTTCGCTGTCCTCGTGCTGGTGGGCAAGATACAGGGTACGGCCCGGGTCGTCAACTACGCCGGCCTCGTGCGCGGCAAGACCCAGCTCATCGTCAAGCTCGAAATTTCCGGCACGCCGGAGGATGCTCTCCTCGGCGATATGGCCTCCTACATCGAAGGCCTCCGCTTCGGCAGCAGCAAGCTGGACCTTGTGCGGCTGGACGACGCGGATTTTCAGGCCAAGATGGCCGCTCTTTCCAGCGAATTCGACGACCTGAGGAACGAGCTCATCCTTGTCCGTCAGCGCGGCTACGCCGAGACAGCCATCATCCCCAAGAGCGAGCATTTCTTCCAGACCTGCGACGAGGCCACCCACCTGGCCGAGGTCTACTCCCAGAAGCGGGCCACGGCCCTCGACTTTCTGGAAAAAGTCATCCTCGCGGACATCGTGGGGCTGCTGCTTTTGTTCGGTTATCAGATCTTCAAGGCCCTGCGGTACGCGGCCATGAACCGCATCCTGCAGCGCAAAGTCTACCTCGATGAGGCCACCGGCCTGCCCAACAAGAACAAGTGCGAAGAGCTTCTGGACGCGCCCGACCCGCCGGACGGGAACACGGCGCTCTGCGTCTTTGACCTCAACAACCTGCGCACCATCAACAATACCATCGGCCACGACAAGGGCGACGAGTACATCCGCTCCTTTGCCGAACAGCTGCGTCTGGCCGTGCCATCCCAGCACTTTGTGGGCCGCGACGGCGGCGACGAGTTCATCGCCATCCTCTACGGCGTGGACTGGGACGGCGCACAGGATGTGCTGCGCAGCATCCGGGCGCAGGCGGCAGAGTATTCCCGCCAGCACCCCGAGATGCCCCTGAGCTATGCGGCAGGCTGCGCCATCGCCAGCGACTTCGAGGGCAGCACCCTGCGGGAGCTGTTCCGCCACGCCGACAAGAATATGTATGTGGACAAAAACCGTGCAAATCGCGAGGAGGCCGAGGCCCGGAAGCTGCAGGACCAGCAGCTTCTGCATTGGGTCAACGCCCATGGGTATCAGTTCTCGAACTGCCTCTACTGCGACGCCCTGCTGGACCAGTACCGCGTCCTGCGCACCTCATCGGGCTTCTTCCTTGCTGACAACGGCAGCTATTCGGGTGCAGTGGAGCAGATCGTGGACGAGTACGCCGCCTCCGCCGCCCGCAAGACGATGCGGGAAGCGCTGCAGCTGAGCACGCTGTCTGCCGCCCTCAGTGCCGAGCACCCCAAGCAGGAGCTTGAGCTGGATTTTGAGACCGACGGCGTGACCCGGCGCGGGCGGCTGACCCTCCTGTTCTGCGACGCCGACCTCCATGGGCGGCTGCACCACTTCCTCGTGGGCTTCGAGTATTTCCGGGACAAGAGCACCGCCTTCGACGAGCGCCAGCCCCTGACCCAGTATTACGAGCAGATGAAGCACTCCCTGCTGGAAAACGACAACTATGTGGAGGCCCTCATCGACGCGAACGACGCCCTGTTCACTGTGGACCTGACCCACGGCCAGCTCGAGCAGATCTTCTACCGGACTACCGCGCTGCGGCAGTTCGATCTGCAGATGACGCTGCCCTGCTCCTACGACGACTACTGCGCCCAGCGCCGTCACTTCGTCACTCCTGAGACGCTGGAAAACTACCGCATCGTGGACGCGGCGTCAAAACTGCTGGAGCGCTTCCACTCGGGCTTCAAGTACGTGACGGTGGAGTACCGGGAGCAGACCTCCTGCGGCGAGCCGATCTGGCTCCAGAAGACCGTCCTCATGGCGCAGGATACCGTCTTTGATGCGGCCTCCGGGCGGGAGATGCCGGTCATCCACGGCATCATCCTCTTCCGGGACACCTCCATCTTCCATGCACAGGAGCAGGCCGAGAATCAGCGCCTGCAGGAAGCTTTTGAAGAAGCCGACTCGGCCAGCAGGGCCAAGACCGCCTTCATGAACCGGATGAGCCACGACATCCGCACCCCCATCAACGGCATTCTCGGTATGCTGGACATCCTCCGCTCCAACCGGGACGATGCCCGGAAGGTGGACAGCTGCCTTGATAAAATAGCCCTCTTCGCCCACCATCTTCTGGCACTGGTCAACGACGTGCTGGACATGAGCAAACTGGAGGCCGGGCAGATGGTGATGGAGCAGGAGCCCTTTGACATCGAGGTGCTGATGCACGACGTCTCGTCGCTGGTGGAGGCACAGATAGAAAAGGACGGCCTGACCCACCGCCGCCACCGGGAAAACGTCCAGCACACCGCCCTCGTGGGCAGCTCCCTCAAGCTGCGGCAGATCATGGTGAACCTGTTCAGCAACGCCATCAAGTACAATAAGCCCGGCGGGGCCATCGACACCTATGCCAAGGAGCTATCCTGCGACGGCACCACCGTGTGGTACGAGTTCCGCATCACGGACACCGGCATCGGCATGAGCCGGGATTTCGTGGAGAACCAGCTGTTCAAGCCCTTTACCCAGGAGTCCGCCGACGCCCGCACCCAGTACAGGGGTACCGGCCTCGGGATGTCCATCGTCAAGGAGCTGGTCAGCCAGATGGGCGGCAGCATCTCTGCCGAGAGCCAGCCGGGGGAGGGGACTGCCTTCACCTTCCGGCTGCCCTTCCTGCTGGACAAGAACGCCGCCGCAAAGCCCCAGCCCAAACCCACCGACAACGGGCGGCTGGACGGGATGCGCATCCTGCTGGTGGAGGACAACGACATCAACATGGAGGTGGCCGAGTTCCAGCTCACCAGTCAGGGCGCAGCGGTGGACAAGGCATGGAACGGCAGGGAAGCCGTGGAGCGCTTTGCCGCCAGTGCGCCGGGCGGGTATCAGGCCATCCTCATGGATGTGATGATGCCGGTGATGGACGGCTTCGAGGCGTCCCGGGCCATCCGCGCCCTCGACCGGCCCGACGCCGCCACCGTTCCCATCCTCGCCATGACGGCACAGGCCTCCGACGAGTGCGCCCAGTCCTGCCATCGGGTCGGCATGAATGGCCGTCTCGTCAAGCCTCTGGACGCCAAAAAGCTGGCAAAGAGCATCCGGGAGGCTGTACAAAATCAGCAGTAAAGGAGACGTTCTCATTAACGGCAAACAATGCCCACCCACTGTGATTTTTCCACAGATGGGTGGGCATTCTGCGTTTTCGGACCGGCTGGGACCCTTTTTTCGATGATCTCGCTGGGGTGTGAGCACGGCAGGCTGTTCAGCCGCCCACCATGATATCAATGATCTCGTTGTTGGTCTCCTTCATGCCCTGCCTGCCAAGACGGCCCACATTCTTGAGGGAGTTTTCTACGCCCTTGGCCACAATGCCGTCACCGGCGCGGAACTGATTGCCGCGGATGTACATATTGTAGCCCAGCAGACCGGCCTCCACCGCAGTTGCGATCTTTGCTGCGCAGGAGGCCTTGGCGCCATCGCAGATGACGCCGGAAACCACCGCCAGTGCATTGACGACCGTATGGATGACGGCATCATAGTCACCGCCGCAGAGATAGGCGATACCGGCACCCGCGCTGATAGCGCCGCAGTAGGCAGACAGGCGGCCAATGGGGGTCTTTTCGTGGATGGTGGTCAGGTTGGAGAGGGTCAGCGCCCGCAGAAGCTTTTCGTCGCTTACGCCCAGCTCCTGTGCATAGACAATGACCGGGACAGAGGCAGTAATGCCCTGATTGCCGCTGCCGGAGTTGATGACCACCGGCTGCTCACAGCCGTTCATGCGGGCATCGGAACCGGCTGCGGCGTATGCCTTGGCACGGACTCTTACATCATTGCCCTCCATATCCAGCAGCACACTGCCGATGTTGGCACCGTAGCTGCCGCGCAGACCCTCCTCGGCAATGGCCATGTTGCACCGGATCTGCGGTTCCAGAATGGAACGGACATCCTCCACGTCCACCGTGTTGGCAAAGTCCCAGATATGCTCCATATCCAGCAGGCTGCGGTCGGTCAGGGTCTCCTCGCTATCTCCGTGTACCGGAATGTCCACCAATACCTCGCCGTCCTTTTCCACATGGACGATATTGGTGTGGAACACTGCAATGCGCACCTGTGCGGAATGCTCACCCTTCCAGACCGTGAGGATGATATCAAAGGTGACGCCATTCTCAACGTGCTGCACCTTGATATCCGTCTGGTCAAGGTACGCGCGGATGGCTTTGGTCTGCTCCGGGGTCACATCGGCAATGACCTCCAGCTTCTTTTCCTGCTTGCCGGCCACGATGCCCGCAGCAGCGGCGGCTTCCAGACCCTTCATGTTATCCGTGTTGGGCACGATGACCGACTTGACGTTTTTGATCATGCTGCCGCTGGCTTCCACCAGCACTTTGTCCGGCAGCTCGCCCAGCGTATTGCGGGCAGCCGCGGCGGCATAGGCCACGGCGATAGGCTCGGTACAGCCCATAGCCGGGATCAGCTCCTCCCGCAGGATATCAATATAAGCCTGGTATCTCTTATCCGTCTTTTCCATTCTAAAAACCTCGGTTTTCTTTTTTTACAGCGTACTTACAGGTAGAACACTGCGCACAGGGCGGTGGTGACGACACCGAAGATAATCAGCATGGGGAAGCCGCACTTGAGGTAGTCCTTCACAGAGTAGCCGCCTGCTTCCCAGACCAGCAGGTTGGGTGCAGTGCCGAAGGGGGTAACAAAGGCGCCGGAGGCGCACACAGACACGGACATGGCACCGGCCAGCGGGTTGATGCCTGCGGCCTGGCACAGCATGATGGCGATGGGCAGCACCAGAACGGTGGCAGAGGAGTTCATCAGGAACTGGGTGGTCAGCAGCATCAGGAAGGTGATGGCGCCCAGCAGAACGATGGGAGGCAGGTTGCTCAGCACGGGGCTGATGGCGTTGACCAGGTACTCAGCGGCGCCGCTGCTGACCAGAGCCTTGCTCAGGGGGAAGATACCGCCGACGATGAAGATGGTGGAGGTGGGGAAGGCCTTGATGGCCTCGTCCAGGCTGATGCAGCCGGTGACGACGACGAGGATCGCGCCGATGACGCCGGCAATGTGCATGGGGACGATGCTGGTAGCCATGGCAACCAGAACGCCGATGAAAATCAAAGCGACCAGAACCATCTTTTTGGTGTCGTACTCTGCCGTGCGGTCACCACCCTTGATCTCAATGTCCTTATCCGGCAGCAGCTTTGTGCCGCAGAAGCACATGTACAGTATGCCGCACACCAGCAGGGGCAGGCCGATCTTGGTGTACTCGAAGAAGCCGAACTCCCGCAGGCCCATATCCTTCAGGATGCCGTTTGCCACGATGTGGGGGGTGGTACCCACCAGCGTGATGGTGCCGCCCAGAGAGGCGAAGAATGCCAGAGCCATCAGCAGCTTGGACTTCTTGACGCCAGCCTTGGAGGCCATGGAGCTGACGATGGGCATCAGACAGGCAGTGGAGCCGGTATCGTTCAGGAATGCGGACAGGCCGCCGGCCACAAGGCCGGTGCCCAGCAGCAGGCCCTTTTCGGTCTTGCCCAGCAGACCGATGATCTTGCCGCCGATAAAGTCGGCCAGACCGGTCTTGAAGAAGGCCTCGCCAACGACCACCAGACCCATGAAGAACACGATGGTGGTGTTGCCGAACTCGGTGTAGGCGCTGCCGGCATTGATAACGCCGGTGGCGGCCAGTGCTGCGGGGATGGCCGCGCCGAGGATGACCAGCGGGACCTTCTGAGAGATCAGCAGGACCATGGTGATCACAAGGATGACGCAGGTAATGATCGCTTGTGTTGTCATAACAGTGATACCTCCAAAATGAATTGTACGATTTGTGCGGTGGTTTTTCAAGACGTTTTATTGTCTATATGTAAAGACAACTTATCAACCTGACGTAAGTATAGCCGTGATATTCTCTGTTGTAAATTGTGAGTAGTCCCAATTTATTCGTCGAAAATTCTCTGTTCTGCCAAAAGCAGTCCCTTTTTTGTAAAAACAGGACGGATCTGCCACGCAGCTCCGTCCCAAAGCGTATAGAACCATCTCCACGCAAAAAAGGCTGCCGCACAGCGCACTGTGCAGCAGCCTCCGGGTACTTATTTTGTTTTTTCGGAGAGAAAACGCTCAGAATTCCAGCGTGATGAAGGGACGGTTCTCCTTGGGCATGGAGACCGTGGTGGTGACCGCCAGCACCTGATTCCCGTGATATAAGAAGGTATCCCAGCTGAACAGCTTCTCCGGCGGCGCGTTCAGCAGAGAAAGCTCCATATCCGAGGTAAGGGGCGTGTCCACAAAAATGCGGATGTGGGTCGGCTTTTCATTGAAATAGCGGCAGATATAATCGTGCAGGAAAAAGGTCTTCAGCGCCTCGCAGTCAAACGTGTGATCCTTGCACACCGACAGCGGGACATAGCTGTAATCCACCTCATCCACCTCGCTGCTCACATCCACACAGCGAACGATCTTATAGACATAGGGGTTTTCTGCCGTCAGGCCCAGCTTCTGGCACAAGGCAGCATCCGCCTTGATGACCCCATGCTCCAGCAGGCGATGCGGCTTGTTGTTGGAGTGTTCAAAGGGTGCGATCTTGATGCCGCCGGAAAATGCCATAGGGCTGGAAAAGGACTGGCCCGGGACAAACCGGACAAAGGTACCCTTACCCTGTACCCGCTCCACAATGCCGCTGTTGGCCAGCTCCTTGACGGCAGTATTCACCGTCAGGCGGCTGACATCAAACTGTCTGGCAAGCTCGGTCTCTGAAGGGATCTTGTCCCCGGCCGCATACTCTCCGGACTCGATCTTTTGCAGGATATAGTTCTGGATCTGAACGTATTTGGGCGCATAGGAGTAGTTCTCGTCCGCCATAATCTTTCCTCTCTTCCCATCTCCTGTCCGCTCTTTCACAGCTTGCAGACAGACAAGGCTCTCTATTCATGCAATCGGTCAGCATACAGACAGGAGGAAGTGAAAAAAGAAGATCAATCGTTGGAATGTGCGGCCTCGATAAAGGCGCGCAGCTCCTCATCATAGGTATTGGTGGCCAGCGAGCAGTCCGGTGCCAGCACAAAGGGGATGTCCTTCATCCGCTTCAGGGTATTGCGGGTCAGCGCAGCGATCTCCTCGGCCTTGTGCTGACCGAACAGCCGCTCGTCACAGCCGCCCATCGGAGTGATGGACTTGTCCAGCCACTGGGGTGCGGTGTCCAGCTTGGGGTTGCCGGCAGCGCTCTCGGGCCAGTGCAGGATGTCGATGGGGTAGTGCGCAAAATACTCCGGGTTCACCTCAAGGCCGCAGGCATGGACCATGATCTTGCAGGGCTTCAGCGCCTCCATCATCTGCAGATCATAGGGTTTGACAAACTCTTCCCACTCCTCCTTGGTCATGTAGGTGGAACGGGACAGGCCGGTGGCACCGTAGAACACACCGTACAGGCCTGCATCCTCGATGAGGTGCTTAGAATAATCGGCCATCGTATCGGTGATGTTCTGCAGGGTCTTGTGGATCAGCTCCGGCTGCTCGTGCATCAGGGTCATCATCAGGTCGTCACGGCTTGCGGCGCGGTAACGGCCAATGGGGTTGACGGCGCACAGCTTCTGCAGGACGCTGGTGGGGCACATCATGGTCTGGAACATGGGGATGTCCTCGTTCAGACCAGCCTTCATCTTCCGAATGACCTCGATCTGCTCTGCAAACACCCCCTGATCGCCCGGCAGCACCGTGATCTTTTCCAGATCCGCCACACCGCTAATGGGGTCCTTTACCACCTTGGGCAAAACACCCTCGTAGTCGTTGTAGTCGAACTGACCGCCCCATGCCTCCTCATAGTAGGAAGCACGCGGCTGCAGCTTGACATAGTCCCAGTCGTAGGTGTTCTGCCATTTCAGCATCGTTTCTACAAAGAGGTCCGCGCCGCTGTGCTCCTTCTCGGTGAAATGACGCCACGCCGATACCGGCGGACGGTCTGCCAACTCATGGTTCAGAACTGCTTCAAATCTTTCTTTTTTCGTCCACATAGTAAAACTCTCCGTTCGTTTTTTGGTTTCTCAGGTTGATAAGTTGCCAAACAACGAGAAAGAGTTCTGTATGCTATTCATTTGTATCATAGCATACTTTTGCTTTGAGGGCAATGATTATTTCGTAGTTTCGCCACCTGCCTTCTTATTGCTGCGGTTGTTGTAAACATAGACCATAACAGAAGCGGCTGCCACCAGTGCGCCGCCGATCACAGAGGTAAATTTTACCGGCTCGCCCAAAATAAAGAAGCCCAGGATCATGCTGAAGATGATGCCGGAGTAGTTGTAAATGCTGATCTCCGAGGCCGGAGCAAAGCGATAGGCATAGGTGATAAAGGCCTGTCCCAAGGAGCCGAACACGCCGATGAGCAGCAGCAGTACCGCCTGCTTGAAGCTGGGCACCACAAAATCCTTCAGCATAAAGGGGATAGAAGCAATGGCGCTGAAGGTGGAAAAGTGCATCATGACCGTCAGGCCGTCCACCTTGCCCTTAAAGAAGGAGAGAAAGGTGTAGGCGACACCGGAGGTCACGGCCGACAAAAATGCCACCACCAGCGGGAAGGGGTTGGACTCAAAGCTGGGGCGGAACACGATAAAGGCACCCGCCATGGAAAGTGCCAGCGCCGGGATCTGGATCTTGGGCAGCTTTTCTTTCATAAAGATGACGGCCAGAATGGTGACCCAGATAGGGGAAGTTTTGTTCAGGGTCGTCACATCGCCCTGCGCCGCATGGCTGGAGGCATAGAACAGGGTGATCAGGCCCAGAAAGCCAAAGAACGACCGCCCGAACAGATAGGGCTGATACTTGGCCGGGCCAAACAGCGAGCCCTTTTTGCGCAGAATGATGATTGCCGAAACGATCAGCACGAACGAATTCCGCATGAAGATCTGCTCCATCGTGGGGATCTCGCGGCTCAGCCGCACCACCACCTGCATGGATGCAAAGCACAATGCAGACAAGATCATATAAAGAGCACCTTTTTGTCTCTGAGTCATTGAATATCTCCTTAACCTGTTTCTATCCAAAGCGGCATTCGAACGCCTTTCGTCGTGATGCCTTGTTGTTTCCATGTTCGATTATATACTTGTCTTGATGTCTTGTCAATATGAAATTCCATCTTTTCCGTCTTGAATCTTCTGGAGATAAGTCTCACTCTTTCCGCGGCCGTGCACTCATGGCTCACAAAACAGAAAAGCCATGAAATCTTTCGATTTCACGGCATTTTCTGGCGCAGTAAGGCAATCCAAATCCGAGCCATTTCCCTCGGATGCAGCTTCTGTCGCTTCTCCACCGGATAAACTCTTCCGTGACCTTGGGCTTTGCCAGCTTTTCTTCCGCAATGCGGGCTTACAGCTCCATGACTTTGGCGATGATGGACTCCATAGCGGCATCGTCCTTGACAAGCCGCATGGTCTCGCTGACCACCAGATCTTCCAGCCACCGTTTCCGCACGGACTTTTTATCGCAGGTCTTTTTCTTCTTGGCAGCGGCACACTTATAAAAAGCCGCCCTCATTCTCAGATCGTCCAGTTCTGGCTTGCCGACTGCAGATCCACCATGTGGGCATACAGTCCCTTCCGGGCGTACAGCTCTGCCGGGCTGCCCTGCTCGGCCACGATGCCGCCCGACAGCACCACCACCTGATCCGCACCAGCTACGGTGCGCATCCGGTGGGCGATGATGAGGACGGTTTTGTTTTTTATGAGCCGGGATAGAGCCTCCTGAATGGCAGTTTCGTTTTCCACATCCAAGCTGGCGGTGGCCTCGTCCAGCAGGATGATGGGCGCATCCTTCAGGAAGGCGCGGGCAATGGAAATGCGCTGACGCTCACCGCCGGAAAGAGCGCAGCCATTCTCGCCGATGTTGGTGTTCCACTTGTCCGGCAGCTTTTCGGCAAATTCCTCGCAGTTTGCCAGCTTTGCCGCCGCCAGAACCTCCTCGTCGGTGGCCCCCTTGCGCCCCAGACGGATGTTTTCGAGGATCGTGTTGTCAAACAGGGTCACATCCTGAAAGACGATGGAATACAGGCTCATGAGCTTTTCCGGGTCGATTTGGGAAACCTCCATGCCGCCCACGGTGATGCTGCCCTTCTGGTAATCCCAGAACCGTGCTGCCAGCCGGGAAACAGTGGTCTTGCCGCCGCCGGAGGGGCCCACCAGTGCCGTGACCTCGCCCTGCTTTGCGGTAAAGGAAACGTCCCGCAGCACCGTCTCGCCGGAGTTATAGGCAAAGCCCACATGGTCGAACACGATATCGCAGCCCTGATTGGTCAGCTGCTCGCTGCCGGTCTGCAGGGGAGCGTCCAGAATCTCATTCATCCGCCCCACATTGGTACGCATGGCGATGACCGCCGCCAGATTCTGCAAAGCCCCCTGCATGGGGTCGTACATCCGGGATGCCGCCATCAGGAACAGAAACAGGGTCAGTACATCGATACTGCCCTGCACCAGCAGCACCGAACCGGTGAGCGCCACCGACGCAATACCCAGCTTGAGCACCATGCCGGCGGAGGACACAAACAGCGCTGTTTCCAGCTCTGCCACAATAGACTGCTTTTCCACTGCCCGAATTTTGTCGGAAAGGCCAGACAGATACCGCTGCTCCGCATTGCTGGCTTTCAGGTCCCGGAGGGTCTCGATGTACTCCTGAATGCCGTCCGCACAGGCCATTTTCGCCGCCATGGTCCTGGCCTGCACCTTATCCTGTACCCGATAGCTGCCCACCACGATGGCAGCGGATACCGGAATGACCCACAGAGCCGCCAGTGCCATCCGCCACTCAAAGGCGAACAGGCTCAGGGCAATGAGCGCGGTGGAAATAAGGGAGCCGAACAGACCTGGGATGAAGTGGGAGCAGTCCTTTTCCAACACCTCGCAGTCCGCCATGATGGTGCTGGTCAGGTCGGCAAGGTCTCGCTTGCCGAAAAAGGACAGGGGAAGCTTCCGCAGCCGCTCCGCAAGGGTCAGGCGGCGGGTGCCGCTCTCTTTATAGGTGGTAAAATAGGTGCCGTTGTACTGGAACCATGTGGTCAGCAAAATCAGCACAAAGCAGGCAACGCATCCCAGCAGATAAAAGGTGCTTCTCCCGCTCGTAGAGCCTGCCAGCAGGTCTTTTACCAGAAGATACAGCAGCCCGGTGGGCAGCATGAACGCCATGTTCTGGAACGCACAGGCCAGAACGCCCTTTACAAGCCCCTTTGCGCCCTCCGGGGAGCTGGCCGTGGCGTGTTGAATTTTTTCGATCATCCTTTACCCCTCCTTTGCGACCTTCCACTGCACCGACGCCTGATAATCCTGCCACATCCGGGCAAACAGGCCGTTCTGTGCGCACAGTTCGTCCTTTGTGCCGGTCTCCGTAATACGCCCATCCTGCACTACATAGATGCAGTCGGCGTTGGCGACGGTAGACAGGCGGTGTGCGATCATCAGCACGGTTTTGCCCTTGGCAAGCCGGGCAAAGGCTGCCTGCACCTTTGCTTCATTGTCCGGGTCGGCAAAAGCGGTAGCCTCGTCCAGGATCAGGATGGGCGCATTTTTCAGCATGGCGCGGGCAATGGCAATGCGCTGCTGCTCGCCGCCGGACAGATACACGCCCTTGGTGCCAATGACGGTATGGATACCCGCCGGAAATTTCTCCACAATATCCATGCACTGTGCAGCTTTTAGCGCCGCCAGCACCTCTGCTTCGGTGGCCTGCGGTCTGCCCAGACGGACGTTATCCAGAATGCTGCCCTTGAGCAGGCGGCTGTTCTGGAACACAAAGGAGATGGTATCCATCCGTTCTTCCTTGGGGATCGCCCGCACATCCGCTCCGCCCACCCGGACGCTGCCACTCTGCACATCAAAGAACCGGCAGACAAGGTTTGCCAGCGTAGATTTGCCGCCGCCGGAGGGGCCTACAAAAGCTACGGTCTGTCCCGGCTGAATGTCCAGAGAAACGCCCTTGATGACCTCGGTTTTTCCGTCGTAGCTGAAATGCACATCCCGCAACGTGACAGAGGAATCCTTCGGGTGCTGCGGAACAGCCTGCACCTGCATGGGCGCCGCCTCCAGCACCGAGTCGATGCGTGCCAGCGCATCCGCTACCACCATCTTGTTCTCACTCATGTACATTATACGGGTCAAAGTCAGGGAGATCACCGGCGTGATGATGATATAGAACAGCAGGTTCAGCAGAAACTCCGGGGTGACGCCGTGGGTCGTGAACAGCAGCCCGCCCGCGATCAAAAAAGCGAACACGCCGTTGACGGCGGCGGTATAGAACATCATGGGCAGGCGCAGGTCTTTGGTGTAGGAGATGACCCACTTTTCATACTCATCAATGGTGGTCTTGAACTTTTTGAAGGAAAATACCGATTGCCCGAAGGTCTTGACCACCGGGATGCCCCGGACGTACTCCACGGCCTCGTTGGACATAGCCTCTAAGGCGTTGCCGTACTGCCGCATTTTTTCAGCCATCCGCTTGCCGGTCATGGTCGCCATGATGAGGAAAGCCAGCACCACCGGCGCAAGGCTCAGCAGACCCAGCCGCCAGTCGAACGCCAACAGCAGCACCAGCAGCCCCACCGGGGTGGCGATGGCGTTGTACTGGTCGGGCAGC
>ERZ773269.2413-NODE-2413-length-14403-cov-7.565933_pt1 | contig 14403 bp, 10 predicted proteins | sample MGYA00511958_ERZ773269 | MGnify/ENA primary metagenome ERZ773269 (study PRJEB29015, sample SAMEA2737761) | human gut metagenome | biome: human gut; feature: human-associated habitat; material: faeces | place: China | collected 2012 ... | reverse complement strand
CATCCTTAGCACCTTCGTTTTGAGCAAGTTCTTGGTACTTAGCCAACTTTTCTTCTGCGTCTTGTACCAGTTGGTAGACAACGTCACCTGAAATTGACATACCAGCCAAACCTGACAATGAGTTTGTGTCGATTACGTACAACAAGTCCAATGAAGTCTCGTTACGTACAGCAACGGCAGCGGCCTTTTCAACCAACTTTTCTGAAATCTTTGATCCGTCGACTGGGGCCAAAATGTTCTTGTAGTTAATGCTTTCTGCAGCCATGGCGATTTACCATCCTTTTTTAATCGATTTAGACAACATTTGTATGTGTCCCTTTGATATAAATTATTATATACCCAATGATACAAGAATGTAAGCGGTTTCTGTTAGACGATTAATCGAGAAAATAATGAGCGTCGAACCGGACTTTATGACGTTTTTGTTTTGAATGTTACTAAATTATGTCAGCGGTGAAAAAACAGGTTCTTAACTTGCTTCCCAAATGATAGCCATGTATAATACTTGTTATGCGATGAGTCGAGAAGATCACGTTAGATCTTTGATAAACGGCCCTCATTAACAGCCGCATTGCTGGAGGGTGAGATAGGGAGTTGTGGAACTCGCTTCTCTGCACATGACTAACTTCGAGTTCGCTCGTTGGTGTACGTTGACTGATGGGTAACCATCACGTGAGCTAGAGCACGTCAATTCTAGCATTGCCAAGCGGAAAACGTCGGTCTTCGGACCGGCGTTTTTTGCATATTAAGACATAAAGCTACGACTTAACCATATGATGTACTATAATAAGTATGTTGTTAATATTCGATAAAAGGGGATATCGATTATGGAAAAGTTAATACAAATTCGAGTTGAAGAAGAAATCCGTAATGGCGCTGATGAGGTGTTTCGTCAAGAAGGACTAACAACGCAACAAGCGGTCAAAATGTTTTTAACGCAAGTGGCCAATAATGGTGAGTCACCATTTCATGATCTCTTTAAGCCGAAAGCATAATATGACAAACGTCCCAGCAAAAAGCGTGGGACGTTTATTTTTTCTTCATACCGCGAGTACAATAGGTTTGCTATAATAAAACAGAAGAAACTAGGGGGATGAATATGCAAACAATAACATTTCGACGTTTCTCTTTTTTGCAACGATTGCTGATTAATACCATTATGTTATTAGCTCTCGCTGGTTTGTTTAAGCAAGGGCTCTATATTAGCAACTTGTTCACGGCAGTTTTGGCGGCGCTTATTTTAGGTGTCCTGAATGCCTTGGTGAAGCCAGTTCTCCAAATTCTAGCGTTGCCATTTACAGTGCTAACGTTTGGTATTTTTGGTCTCATTGTTAACGGAATCGTTTTGTGGATGGCATCAGCGATTGTTGGGGATGGATTCCGTTTTGCAAGTTTTGGTTGGGCAGTCTTTATTGCTATCATCATGTCACTGGTAAACCTGATTATTTCAAGTTACTTCAGCCGACGAGATAGCGACATCAATAAGGAAGATTAACGATATGGCAAAGAAAATTACAGTCAAGGATTTGCTTGATAATACACACTTGAATTTAGTTGCCGGTGAAGAATATCTAAATCGTGAAATTACGACAGCTGATATTTCTCGTCCTGGTTTGGAAATGACGGGATACTTCAATTACTACGCACCAGAGCGTGTGCAATTGATGGGAATTACGGAAACGTCATTCGCGCACCGCATGAACCACGATGAATTGTTGATGGTTGCACGTAAGATGATGCAACCTAATACACCGGCGTTTGTTGTTTCAACAGGACGTCAGTTGCCACAAGAATTTATGCAAGCAGCGCTTGAAGCACAAATTCCAGTGTTGGCGACGGAATTGACGTCATCACGTATCTTGTCAAACATGACTTTCTTCTTGAGTGGTGGTTTGGCAGAACGCCAATCAGTTCACGGTGTTTTGGTTGACATCTTCGGTTTGGGTGTTTTGATTACCGGTGATTCTGGTGTTGGTAAGTCGGAAACGGCGCTTGAACTTGTGCAACGTGGTCACCGTTTGATTGCGGATGACCGTGTTGATGTGTACGCCCAAGACGAGGAGCGTTTGGTTGGTGAGCCACCTGCCATTTTGCGTAACTTGATGGAGTTGCGTGGTGTGGGAATCATCGATGTGATGAACTTGTATGGTGCTGGTGCTGTGCGCTCTCATGCAACGATTGCCTTTAACTTGCACTTGGCTAAGTGGACGGATGATCAAAAGGTTGACCGTTTGGGAAATGGTGAGGAAACGATCCAAATTCAAGGCGTTGATTTGCCACGCTTTGTTTTGCCAGTTCAAACTGGACGAAACTTGGCTGTTTTGATTGAAACGGCAGCTAAGAATTTCCGTGCCAAGAAGATGGGATTTGATGCAACTGAAACGTTTAATGATAATTTGAACAAGTTGATTGCTGAAAATTCAGAAAATTAATGATTTCATTAAGGAAAAGCCCCAACTGTCGGGCTTTTTCACTTTTATGCATTTTCAAAATTTGTGAATATGGTATTATAGAGTATGTTAACTTTGGCTTGAGACCAAAGTTAACGCAAGGAGGAACATTGTGAGCAATGAAGTAATTGCAGTGTTAGGTGCAGGATCTTGGGGAACTGCCTTAGCAAATGTTGCTGCTGAGAATGGACATGATGTTCGTCTTTGGACATATAAGCCCGCTCAAGTGGCAGAAATCAATGAACAACACCGAAATAGTCAGTACCTTGGCGATAACCCTTTGCATGAAGGTGTTGTTGCCACGGCCGATATGACCGAAGCGGTACGCGATGCGACAATCGTCTTGAGTGTGGTGCCTACTAAGGCAACACGCGAGGTTGCACATCAATTGTCAGACGTGTTGTCAGCTTTGGACCAACAAGTTGTGTTGGTCGCTGCAACGAAAGGCTTGGAGCCAGGCACTTACAAGCGTGCATCAGAGATGCTTGCTGAAGAAGTGGCTGATTCACAGCGCTTGGGCTTGGGAATTATCTCAGGACCATCTCACGCGGAAGGGGTTATCAAGCATGACCCAACGCTAGTAACGGCTGTAAGCGAAAACTTGGCAACTGCTGAGCGTGTGCAAGCTGCCTTTACGAATAGCGTATTCCGTGTGTACACAAACACAGATTTGATTGGTGCTGAATTTGGTGCTGCATTAAAGAACGTTATTGCAATCGGTGCGGGCGCACTCGAGAGCTTGGGCTTTGATGCAAACGCCAAGGCGGGATTGTTTACACGTGGTTTGGCTGAAATCAGCCGCCTCGGACAAGCATTCGGTGCAAACCCACTAACATTCATGGGCTTGTCTGGTGTCGGTGACTTGTTTGTCACGGCCACTTCAGTACACTCACGTAATTACCGTGCCGGTGTACAACTTGGAGAAGGCAAGAAGCTCGATGACATCGTCGAAAACATGGGGATGGTCATCGAAGGAATTTCAACAACCAAGGTCGCTCATGAACTTGCGCTTAAGAAGCACGTTGAAATGCCAATTACATCTACAATTTATCGTGTCTTGTACGAAGGTCAAGATATCAAGGAGGCCATCAACGAATTGATGGGTCGTCCAGTTTCACAAGAAGGGAAGTAACACACTATGAAGCCAGTACGTAAGGCTATTATCCCAGCAGCAGGTTTGGGAACTCGTTTTTTGCCAGCAACTAAGGCCTTGGCCAAGGAAATGTTGCCAATCGTTGATAAGCCAACGATTCAATTTATCATCGAAGAAGCTTTGGCATCAGGTATCGAAGACATCGTTATCGTTGATGGAAAGTCAAAGCGTTCAATCGAGGACCACTTTGATTCAAACCCTGAGTTGGAAAACAACTTGAAGGAAAAGGGTAAGGACGAATTGTTGAAGTTGGTTGAAGAGACGACTGACATTAACTTGTACTTCATCCGTCAATCACACCCACGTGGATTGGGAGATGCCGTTTTGACTGCTAAGTCATTTATCGGTGACGAGCCATTCGTTGTTATGTTGGGTGATGACTTGATGGCTGACGAGACGCCATTGACTAAGCAATTGATCGACCGTTACAACACGACGGGTGAGTCAACGCTTGCTGTTATGAAGGTTCCTCACGAGCAAGTTTCTGAATATGGTGTGATTGCACCTGAAAAGGAAGTTGAAGACGGTTTGCACCAAGTTAACTCATTCGTTGAGAAGCCAAAGCCAGAAGATGCACCTTCAGACTTGGCAATCATCGGTCGTTACTTGTTGACGCCAGAAATCTTCGAAGAGTTGGAGAACACGAAGCCTGGTAAGGGTAACGAAATCCAATTGACGGACGCCATTGATTCATTGAACAAGCGTCAACACGTTTACGCCCACGAATTTAAGGGTAAGCGTTTCGACATCGGTTCAAAGATTGGTTTCTTGACGACTAACATCGAATACGGTTTGAACCACCCACAAACTGGCGAAGCCTTGAAGCAATACATCAAGGATTTGGCAGCAACGTTGGATTAATCCGATAATTATAAGAGGGTAGCCACACGCAGAGGCTGCCCTCTTTTTGTCGCAGTAGGTTTGGAGAGAGGATTTTTGAAGTTGGTTACTTTGAAGCGTGATTTTAAGGTTATTGGGTTATCACTTTTGTTTTTAGCCCTATTAGTTATTGAGTATTGCTTATCAACGGTTTTCGTCTACAAAATGGGCTTTGTACCGTTCTTACCGTTGATTCTTCACATCGCTTGCTTTTTTGTAATCGGTGAATTGTTGGCAACGATTTACTCATTTGTGAAGCGAATGGCGAACGCGTGAGAAGCTATAAAATCTAGGCTGTTATTTGAAAGGCAGATCCATTGCAGGTGGGTCTGCCTTTTTCGCTATCCGTCAGTTCCTTATTCCGGGAAAAAGGTCAGAGCGTGTACTATAATACAGCTATAGTCCGAAAAGTCGGGCGACCAATCTTACTTCCCGGGGGAACGAAGAGATGAAAGATTATGAACTATATCAAGCACGTGATAAGAAATCTAGCCAAAAGTGGCTAACCCAAGGGGCTGCAATTCTATCAACGGTATTGGCAGCTTCTTCACCCGTTCTACCAATTATCCAAATGGCTGGTAGTGTATTTGCAGACGATACAGCGCAATCGACAACGAATTTAGCCTTAACAAAGGCATTGCAAAATGAAAACTCATTGGCCAGCAAGTATGCCTTGGTCGCAACGGGTAGCCAAAGTGCCGCGACAACTGGTACGACGGATGCAACTCGTCGTGATTTGGCAGCTGCTGAATTTATGTTTAGTACGAATCCGGCGGTAACGGGCATTAGCTTGGTGAACAATCAATTGGCAGTGACGGTTGCCACAGGCACACCCGTTGCGACTGTCTTAGCGGTGTTGAACTACATTGAAGCATCCGGTTATAAGGCAATTGTGACGGCATCGCCAGTTGCTACGACGTTCACAAATAATGCCACGCAAATTGGTAGTCCCGTCCGTCAATCAGTGCCACTCGCGACACCGATTACAGAACTTGACCTACCAGCAGGTTTAATTGAAGCACTGTTGGGGTCGACGACTGCCAGTGGTCAGACGTTGGCTGAACAATTGCACATCACATCGGAAGCTGATTATGGCAAGGTAACACTAGCATCATTGCGTAGCATTACTGAGTTGAATTTGTCAGATAATGCGGCTTTGAAGCAGTGGATGGGTCAAAACATTGGTGGTGCAACGTACAATCCAGGGCAAAAGAATGGTGCCGAGTTACGTAACTTCCAAAATCTATTTGGCATCATGACTGGTATTACGACGCTAAATATGTCTGGTCTCATGGCTGGGGCCTCTGATATGTCAGTCATCACGGCATTTATGCAGGCGATTAATTTACCAAAGTTGACTAAGCTAACGACGTTGGACTTGTCAAATAATGCAGGGGCAATTGATGTTAATTCGTTGAATATTAGCTCGTCATCATTGACGACGTTGAATTTGGCTAACAATAACATTTCTGGCCTTGGTCCTGGATCACTTTCAAACTTGCCTAACCTTTTAAATTTGAATTTGGCAAACAACCACATTAACTATCTAACGTCAGGTGTGCAAAGTGTGTTCTACCAACTGGATTCATTGAATTTGGATAACAATCCGTTGAATGATAATGGTATGAAGTGGTTGCAGAAAATCATGACGGATAACCCTGATTTTGTGTTGACGATGAACGGTGGCAGTGCATCATATCAAGGCGATAATGGGCAAGCAATCGCTATTACGGGACAAACTGGCGCTGATTACGTGGCACAAGAAGCCCAATCTTTGCAAGACGAATATACGAGTTGGCAGAGTGGCGTGATGAATGCACTTGCTTCATTGGCTGATAAAGCTGCTAAGCTAGCTAAGTCAGATGATCCAGCTGATCAACAACTTGCGCAACAATATGCGACAGATATGATTGCCTTGCAGCAGGTTTGGCAAATGTTGCCTAATATGACGAATCTGACCGACCAAGTGGCTAACTTCTCGACCATTTTCCATGCCAAGTCAGCGATGGATTTGGTACGTGATAAGTTGAAGACGGCCTTGGATACGGTGACGACGGACGATAAGGAAGCCCAAGAGAATGAGGCTGCATCAAGCGAAGCCCAACAACCAGGCAGTGAGGCGTCGAACGATGCAGAAATGAGTGCAGCTACTGAAAAAGGGGCCTCAATTGCGCGTGATTTAAGTTCGCTCAATTCCAACTTGGACTTGAGTTCATACGAGTCGGCTCTTTCAAGTGTTATCGCAGTGGCGTCAAGTGCTGCTAAGGCTGCGTCGTCAATTGCAAACGCTGATTCGCAAGCGGACTATCAAGCAGATACAGCAGCAACGGCCTCAGCATTGGCTGATCGTGGTGCATCAAGCGCAGCGAGTTACTTGTCGAATGCCAAGAGCGATATGACATTGGCGTCATCAGCATTGTCAGCAGGAGAGTCTTATGCGGCAGCTGGTAATGTGTCATCGGCAAATGATTTGTTTAATTCAGCAGAAAGCTTGTACAACTCAGCGGCTAATGCCATCAAGTCAGCGAGCGCAACGCAATCAACAGCTGACGAACAATTGCGCAATGCCTCGAGTGCGGCTTCGTTGGGATCACAAATGGTAGACGATGCCAACACGGTTTCATTCGTAAATAGCATTGCTACAGTTGCCCAAAGTTCAGCGGCGGCAGCCTCAAGTTTGGTGTCTTCAGCTAAGTCAGTGCTGAACGACATGACTAGCTTAAGCAGTGACTATCTTGGTTCACTGGATGCAGCAACGGCGTCTTCGTTGGCAAGTATTGAGTCGCGCGCAAGCAAGGCAATTTCAGTTGCCCAAAGTTATACGGATCAAGCTTCATCAGCTGCCGATGCCACGAAGAGTTTAGCTGCTGTGACGTCAAATGCTGGTATGAGCTACATTGATAATGTCTTTGGTAACGGAAACACGTTGAACACATCAAGCATCGCATCCGTTGCACGTAGTCAAATGACGTCAGCGGCAAACGGAGCCAACTCTGATGCTATCAGTACGGATAGTTACTACAAGCAAGCTTCTTCAGCGCTTGTTGTGGCAAGTTCACAAGCAAGCTTGGCTAACTCGATGAAGAGTAGCATCATCAATTCGATTTTGGCAGCGCAGTCAAGTTCAGCGGCTACATCGAATTCGGAAAACGCAAGTGACGGTACCAACCTGGTGACGCCACCGACTGAAAGTTCTAGTGCAGTGGTAGATGCACCAGTTAGTGATAGTTCAGCAACGAGTGAGTCGAGTGCGACATCAGACGTACAAAGTGAGAACGAATCATCAGCGGTAGCATCAGATAATGTTACGACGAGTGAAGGTTCATCAGTAGCCAGTGAATCAAGTGCCGTATCAGAATCGTCGGCGAGTGACGTAACAAGCTCAGCAACCGACGAATCAAGCGCAAGTGATGACGCTAATTCATCAGCAACCGTCTCAGACAGCACCGCAACAAGTGAATCATCTGAAGCAGCGAATAGTTCAGTTGCTAGTGATTCAAATGTTGTTTCAGAATCATCAGCTAGTGATGCAACAAGCGAGGCATCATCTGCAGTTAGTGATTCTGCCGAAAGTTCAGCTAGTTCAGCAACGAGTGATTCGGCGGCAACGTCAGATTCTCAAGGTGAGGTAAATTCATCAGCAACTGCATCAGACAGTGCGGCTACGAGTGAGTCTTCTGAAGTGGCCAATAGTTCGGTTGCAAGTGATTCAAACGTGACGCCAGAAACGCCAACAAGCGAATCTGATAGTAGTGCATCAAGCGAAGAATCGTCAGCGCCAAGTGATGTATCGGAAAGTTCAGCAAGTTCAGTAACGAGTGACTCAGATGCAACGTCAGAGTCACAAAGTGAGGCAAATACTTCAGTGGCTACCTCTGATAGTGGCGTCACAGGTGAAGTTTCATCAGTGGCAAGCGATTCGAATACTATTTCTGAATCACCAGCTGAAAATGGTCCGTCAACAAACACGACAGACAACGCGAATATACCGAACACGGGCGCTAATGATGGCACCGTTGCTGCAGTAGCAAATCCTACTGCAACCGCTAACACGAACACGGTAAACACGACAACTAGTGGTGCAGTGGCCGCCTTCAATGCTGGTCAACCAGCTGGTACATCCGTCACGACGTCAGCTGCAACGACTACGTCTACTTCTGCATCCGGTACGACATCAAACGCAGCTAGCGATGGTACAACAGGAGCACGAGTCCGTGATACGGTTGTGAATGGTGATCAAATTACATCGGCAGCACAGCGACAAGTTGCGGACACAAACGATACGGCATGGTATTCACGTTTGATTGCATCTATCGTTGGTGTCGTAATGGGATTCTTCTTCTTGCTATTCAGTCGTCGTCGCAAGGATCGCGAAGATGAAAGCCAAGTTACGGATGAGGACAGCCAATTGTTTAGTGATGTTGAACAATTGAAGTCTCAATGGCGTGATGAAAACAAGGACAATAAGTAATTAACGCAAATGGCCTAGGCGAATTTCGTTTAGGTCATTTTTTGTCCCCTTTAATTTGGAACGAAAACCAGTTAGAATAGAAACACGAATTAAATTAAAAAATAATGAAAGTTCGACGAGGGGGAGCAATCATGGCACAACAGTATGACACAATTATTTTAGGCGCAGGACCTGGCGGCATGACGGCTGCAACGTACGCTTCACGTGCGAACATGTCAGTATTGATGATTGACCGTGGTATTTACGGTGGTCAAATGAACAACACGGCGGAAATCGAAAACTACCCAGGTTTTCCTTCAATTTTGGGACCTGAGTTGGCGGAGAAGATGTACGCATCATCAACGCAATTTGGTGCTGAGTATGCCTTTGGTACAGTGCTTCACGTCGAAGCACAAGCAGATGGTAGCTGGCGCGTTGTAACGGATATGGACGAATACAGTGCTAACACGGTGATTGTTGCTACTGGTGCCGCCTACAAGAAGCTTGATGTGCCAGGAGAAGAAGCCTTCGCTGGCCGTGGTGTTTCTTACTGTGCGGTGTGTGATGGGGCATTCTTCCGTGGCCAACACGTGATTGTTGTCGGTGGTGGTGATTCAGCCGTCGAAGAAGCAACATACTTGGCTGGCTTGGCTGATCACGTGACGATTGTTCACCGACGTGATAAGTTGCGTGCCCAACAAATTTTGCAAGACCGTGCCTTCGCTAATGAAAAGATTTCATTTGTTTGGAACTCTGAAGTCGAAGAAATTTTGGGTGACGACAAGAAGGTGACGGGTGTCCGCGTCCGTAACAATCAAACCGACGAAACGTCAGAGATTGACGCAGCCGGCGTGTTTATCTACGTTGGCTTGCTGCCAGTTTCTGACCCAGTGCAAGATTTGGGTATTACGGATGCCAATGGTTGGATTATGACGAATGACCGCATGGAAACGTCACAACCGGGAATCTTTGCCATTGGGGATGTTCGTGAAAAGGAACTCCGCCAAATTACAACGGCGGTTGGGGATGCAGCGGTTGCTGGTCAAAACGCCTTTTCATACAACGAAAACTTTAAGATGCGTGCATCTGAAGTAACTGAATAATGAGATAGCTAACAAGAGTCAATCGTGTATGCGGTTGACTCTTTATTAGTCTTTCCTAATTTATTACCAAAATGTCAGAAGATAGCGTAAAATATACAAGAGCGTTTTTGCTGATACGAAAGAAAGGGGTCCACACATGACGCAAGGAACTAAGATTATTGCCTCATCTCACTACGTTCCAAGTGATATCATCACGAACGATGACTTGGCGGCAATCATGGATACGAACGACGAGTGGATTCAAGCACACACGGGTATCAAGGAACGACGTATCTCATTGCAAGGTGAGAATACGTCTGATTTGGCCACGCAAGCAGCTCGCATGGCGCTGGCGCAAACCGACTTGAACCCTGAAGATATTGAATTGATTATTGTGACGACGTTTACGCCAGATGGTCTTGCACCATCAACGGCGGCGTTGGTACAACGTAATTTGAAAGCCGAAGGGGCTTGGGCATACGACATTTCAACTGCGTGCTCAGGATTTGTCTTTGGTATGAGTACAGCCGACAAGTTTATTCGTTCAGGAGTTTATAAGAACGCTTTGGTGATTTCAGCCGAAGTTAACTCTAAGATGATGGACTTCACGGATCGTACATCAACCGTTTTCTTTGGTGACGGAGCGGCCGCAATGGTCCTTGTTGCGACTGAAGAAGACGAGGGTATTGTGAAGGGCGAAGAGATGCACACGATTGGTGATGCAGAAGTCGTTCACTCAGGACGCATTCAACCATTGTCACGCATTGCAGCTGACAATTACCCAAAGACAGATGCCTTCCACCAAGAAGGACGCCAAGTCTTTGAAGAAGTTGTGCGTTTGATTCCTGATCACATTACCAATTTCTTGGCTGACCGTGATTTGACGCCAAATGATGTTGATTACTTCATCACCCACCAAGCGAACTTGCGTATTATCGAGGCAATTGCTGAGGCAATTGATCAACCAATGGACAAGTTTGCCACGAATATTACAAAGTACGGTAACACGTCTTCAGCTGGTATTGGGATTGGTTTGGATGAATTGAACAAGGCAACTGATTTGACTGGAAAGCGCGTCTTGTTGACGGGCTTCGGTGCCGGATTTACATACGGAAGTCTGCTGCTTGAATTCTAGTTTGCATATAAATGTTATGGAACATGTGCGTTGATGCAACACACATGTTCTTTTTTATTTTGAAAAATGTCACCGTTTGCATGAAAGTTTGTTAAAATAGTAACAGTTGATTTAGAACAGGAGGGGACAAACATGAACTATGAAGAATTACTCGACCAGTTACGTACGGGTGAACTTGACCAGTTCGTTCTTGAAGCAAAGGATTTTAAAGAGTTCTACGAAGTTTGGCGCAATTACCCTTATCAGAATGCTATTCGTGGCATCGCAGACCGTGGTGGTGTCGTAACCTATACGGCTAAAAATACTGCTGAGTAGAACCATCGCCGGTTTTTAGAGTTCACGAATTCTTCACGAAAGGCTTATGAAAAAGGTAATGTAAGCGCTTGCTTATATTTGTTATACCTGCTAGAATTAACTACATAAGGTTAGTTGAAAGATGTTTTGAAAGCGTTTTTAACTCAGCTATTCCGTATTAAAGAAATTATTTAATCTAGAGGAGATTATCACCATGGAATCACGCGAATTTCACATTGTAGCAGAAACTGGTATCCACGCACGTCCAGCAACTTTGTTGGTACAAGCAGCTTCAAAGTTTTCATCAAACGTAACTTTGTCATACCAAGGCAAGGACGTTAACTTGAAGTCAATCATGGGTGTTATGTCATTGGGTGTTGGTCAAAACGCTGACGTTAAGATTTCAGCTGAAGGTGATGACGAAGCTGAAGCATTGGCTGCAATCGCAGACACGATGTCAGCTGAAGGTTTGACTGACTAATTTTAGTTAACAATTAATATTTTGAACATTTACTTTGAGGGATAAGACGGCGATGGCAAAAGAAATTAAGGGAATTGCGGCATCAAACGGTGTTGCAATTGCAAAAGCATACAAGCTCGTTGATCCTGATTTGTCTTTTGATACTCGTACAGTAGACGATGTTCAAGCTGAGAAGGACCGCGTAGCAGCGGCCTTTTTAGCATCTAAGACAGATTTGGAGCAAATTCGAGACAAAGCAGCGACTTCAATGGGGAAAGAAGAAGCTGAAGTGTTTACGGCACACATCATGGTTTTGGAAGATCCAGAACTTTTGGGTGGTATCACTGGCAAGATTGACAGTGACAGCGTAAACGCGGAAGCCGCCTTGAAGGAAACGACGGACATGTACATTGGTATGTTTGAGGCAATGGCTGATGACAATCCATACATGGCAGAGCGTGCAGCGGATATTCGTGACGTGACGAAGCGTGTCTTGAGTCACTTGTTGGGTAAGGAATTGCCAAACCCAGCATTGATCAAGGAAGAAGTTGTGATTGTTGCGAAGGATATGACGCCTTCAGATACAGCACAATTGGATCGTCAATACGTTAAGGGATTCATCACCAACGTTGGTGGACGCACAGCGCACGCAGCTATCATGGCTCGTACGTTGGAAATCCCAGCTATCGTAGGTTCAAAGATTGCCACTGAAGAAATTCAAGATGGCGACATGGTTATCTTGGATGGTCTTGACGGTGTTGCAATCGTCGATCCATCTGAAGACCAAATCACAACATACCGTGCCAAGGGTGACAAGTATGCCGCTCAAAAGGCAGAATGGGCAACGTTGAAGAACGAAAAGTCTGTATCTGCTGATGGTAAGGAGTTCTTGGTTGGTGCCAACATCGGTACGCCTAAGGATTTGGAAGGTGTTGTGGATAACGGTTCAGAAGGAATTGGTTTGTACCGTACGGAATTCTTGTACATGGATTCAAAGGAATTGCCTACTGAAGATGAGCAATTCGAAGCCTACAAGAAGGTCCTTGAAGGTATGAATGGTAAGCCAGTTACGGTTCGTACGATGGACATCGGTGGTGACAAGTACTTGCCTTACTTGCCACTTCCTGAAGAGGAAAACCCATTCTTGGGTTACCGTGCCATCCGTATCTCATTGGATCGTGATGACATCTTCCGTACACAATTGCGTGCCTTGTTGCGTGCATCAGTTTACGGTGATTTGTGGATTATGTTCCCAATGGTGGCAACGTTGCCAGAGTTCCGTGCAGCGCGCGATATCTTCAACGAAGAGAAGGCTAAGTTGCAAGAAGCTGGTGTGCCAGTAGCTGATGACATTAAGTTAGGAATCATGATTGAAGTGCCAGCTGCAGCCGTATTGGCTGACAAGTTCGCACAAGAAGTTGACTTCTTCTCAATCGGAACGAACGACTTGATTGGTTACTCAATGGCCGCTGACCGTGGAAACGATAAGATTTCATACTTGTACCAACCATACAACCCATCAATTTTGCGTTTGATCAAGAACGTGATTGATTCAGCACACAAGTACGGCAAGTTTGCTGCAATGTGTGGTGAAATGGCGGGTGACCCAATTGCCGTACCAGTTTTGGTCGGTATGGGCTTGGATGAATTCTCAATGTCTGCAACGTCAGTTTTGCAAACACGTTCATTGATGAAGCGTTTGGATACGACGAAGATGGCAGAATTGGCTGATAAGGCATTGGATGCTGAGACGAACGATGAAGTTATCGCGTTGGTTCAAGCTGCTGTACCAGCTGAATAAGAAGTAACGAGAAACCAGCTTTGTGGCGAGACTACTGATGTAGCGTCATGGAGCTGGTTTTGTGTTGTAGCTGATGTGAAGGGCTGTTTGCTATAATAAAAGCATATATGAAGGGCGGTGAAGCTGATGAGTCGACAACCAATCGTCGTTGCAAATTGGAAAATGAATAAGTTGCCAAGTGAGGCCGAGGGGTATATTCAAGAGGTTGCACCAAAGTTAGCTAAGTATCCGAACGTTGATACAGTATTGGCGGGGCAAGATGTATTATTGAATGCAATGGTATCGGCGGCCAAGGGGACATCGGTGTGCATCGGTGCTGAAAACGTGTATTGGGAAGATCGGGGTGCCTATACAGGCGAGACAAGTCCAGCTGCATTAGCTGATTTGGGAATCCAAGTGGTCATTATTGGCCACTCAGAGCGGCGGAATTATTTCCGTGAAACTGATGAAATGGTTAATCTGAAAACGTTGGCTGCGCTACGGAATGGCCTAATGCCGATTATTGCTATTGATGAGGCAGTCCAATTGGAGTCAGAAAACGATCACGCCCATTGGATTGTGAATCAAGTCGTTGAATCGCTAAAAGGGGTAGCGATAGCGGACCTAGGTCGCGTTATGCTGGCCTATGAGCCAACGGCAGCGATTGGATCTGGTCAGGCGATGGGGCCAGAAATTGCGCAAAAAAGTTTGCGGATTATT